>Ga0196965_1000057_pt1 | contig 90314 bp, 85 predicted proteins | sample S1_20metaG_FD_148668 | JGI IMG/M metagenome (GOLD analysis project Ga0196965, IMG submission 148668) | Soil microbial communities from Anza Borrego desert, Southern California, United States - S1_20 | ecosystem: Environmental > Terrestrial > Soil > Desert | place: USA: California | collected...
GATCTCGACGCGGGTGATCTTGACGCCCCACGCCTCGGTCGCCTGGTCGACGACGTTGAGGAGCCGGGCGTTGATCTCGTCGCGCTTGGAGAGGGTCTCGTCGAGGTCCATCGAGCCCATCACGGTCCTGAGGTTGGTCGTGGTGAGCTGCATGATCGCCAGATAGAGGTCGCTCACCTCGTAGGCCGCCTTGGCCGCGTCCAGCACCTGGAAGAAGACGACGCCGTCGGTCGAGACCATGGCGTTGTCCTTGGTGATGATCTCCTGGCCGGGGATGTCGAGCACCTGCTCCATCATGTTCACCTTGCGTCCGACCCGGTAGAAGAAGGCCGGGTAGAAATTGAGGCCCGGGCGCGCGACGACGGTGAAGCGGCCGAAATATTCGATCGTGTACTGATAGCCCTGGCGGACGATCTTGATGCTCGCGAACAGGAACAGGAGCACCACCACGACGAGGATGGTGATGACGGTCTCGATCATGCGGTTTCTCCCCTCCCTCGGGACGCGTGCATCATGTAGGGAAGCTCGGCCTCTTCCAAGCGGAATCGGACGAACATGAAGCCGACTGACCTGCGCCTCTGCCGAAGCCTGCTGTTCCTCCCCGCCTCGAACCCGCGGGCGATCGAAAAGGCGCGGGAGCTGGAGGCGGACATGGTCGTGCTGGACCTCGAAGATGCCGTGCGCGGCGAGGACAAGCCGGCAGCGCGGGCGGCAGCGGTGGAGGCGACGCGCGAGGGATTCGGCGACCGGATCGTCGCGATCCGGGTCAATGCGGCGGGTACCCCGCATTATGGCGAGGACGTCGTCGCCTTGCGGCGGAGCGGCGCGGATTATGTCGTGCTCGCCAAGGTCGAGGGGCCGCGCCAGGCGGCCGACGCGGCCTGGCTGACCGGCAAGCCGGTGCTCGCGATGATCGAGACTCCGCGCGGGGTGATCGATGCGGCGGCGATCGCGCCGGCGACGCGGGGGCTGATCGCCGGCACCAACGATCTCAGCGCCGAGCTCGGCATCGCGCCGGGCGGGGCGCGCGCCGGCCTCGTCTACGCGCTGCAGCGCATCGTCCTCGCCGCGCGCGCAGCCGGAGTCGCCGCCTTCGACGGAGTTCATAACGGTCTCGACGACGAGGAGGGGCTGGCCGAGGAATGCCGGCAGGGCCGCGCCTTCGGCTTCGACGGCAAGTCTGTGATTCATCCCGGCCAGATCGCCGCGGCGAATAGGGCCTTCGGCCCGGGCGACGAGGAGGTCGAGGAGGCCCGGCGGCTGATCGACGCGGCGACCGGCGGGGCCGAGCGGTTCGAGGGGCGGATGATCGAGGCGCTGCACGTGCGGCAGGCCGAAGCGATCCTCGCCAAGGCGCGCCGCGCCCGGTAGGTCCGGGCGCATGCCGATTCGTCCGATCCTGCTGCTCGCTCTGCTCGCCGCCGCGCCCGCCGCCGCGGCGCGGCGCGACGCGCCGGTGACGCCCCGCGACCTGATGCGCCACGTCGAGGTGCTGGCCAGCGACGGCTTCGAAGGCCGCGCGCCCGGGACCGAGGGCGAGCGTCGCACCATCTCCTATATCGCCGCGGAGCTGGCGCGCCGCGGCGTCGAGCCGGCCGGCGCGGACGGCGGCTGGTACCAGCCGGTGGCCCTGATCCGGCGGCGCACCGGAACGCACCGGGCGCGCTGGACGGCGAACGGCCGGACCCTCGCCTTCGACGACCGGCGCATCACCCTGATCGGCAGCCGGGTGGAGCAGCGCGTCGTCGACGCGCCGGTCGTATTCGCCGGACACGGCTTCGTCGACGATGGCCGAGGCCTCGACCAGCTCGCCGGGGCCGATCTGGCGGGCGCGGTCGTCTTGCTTTTGGTCGAGCCGCCGGACGTGGCCGGCTTTCCTTCCTACCAGGACCGCGCCCGCGCCGTCGCCGCCGCGGGCGCCGCTGCGGTGATCGGAATCGTGGCCGACGACGTTCCCTGGCGGATGCTCGCGGAAGCGGCGGCGAACAGCCGGGTCGAGCGCGAGGACATGCTCCCCTTATTGTCCGGATCGATCGCCGCAGGGGAGGTGGCGCAGCTCGTCGCCGCGGGCGGTGGCGATTTCGCGGCCCTGCTCGACGAGCGGCCGGGACCCTTCTTCCGCGCCGTCCCGCTCAACCTTCGCGCCAGCTTCGAGGCGACCAGCGAGGTGCGGCGCTACACCTCGAACAACGTGCTCGGCCGCATCCGCGGCACCGGCGCGGGCGGAGAGAGCGTGCTCCTGCTCGCCCATTGGGACCATCTCGGCCTCTGCCGGCCGGAGGGCGAAGCGGACCGCATCTGCAACGGCGCGGTCGACAATGCGAGCGGGATCGCCACGCTGATCGAGGCCGCGGGCCGGCTGGCGGCGCGGCGCCCGGAGCGCGACATCCTGATCCTCGCCACCACCGCCGAGGAAGACGGCCTGCTCGGCGCAGAGCATTTCGCTGAGCACCCGGCGGTGCCGATCGGCTCGATCGTCGCCGCCGTCAACATGGACACGGTCGCGATCCACGGCCGCGGCGAGCCGGTCGCCATTATCGGCCGCGGCATCGCCCCGCTCGACCGCGCGATCGCCGACACCGCCGCTTCGCTCGGGCGGCGGCTTGACGACAGCCCCGGCGCGGACGCCTTCCTGCGGCGGCAGGACGGCTACGCGCTCGCCCGCATCGGGGTCCCCGCCGTCATGGTCGGCGGCTCGTTCGCGAACATGGAGCTGCTCCAGGCCTTTCTATCGAGCCGCTATCACGCGCCCGACGACGAGCCCCGTCCCGACCTCCCGCTCGAAGGCGCGGCCGAGGATGCCGACCTGATCGTCGCGCTCGCCCGCCGTCTCGCCGACCCCGCGCTCTACCAGCCGCCGGGCGGCTAATGGATTTCGACGACCAGCTCCGCCGCTATTTCGGCACCGCGGACCTGCATTCGGTGCCTCCGGCGGCGCTCGAAGCGGGGATTGAGCGGATGAGGATGGACCTCGGCCTCGAAACCGACCGCCGCGCCCGCTTCGCCCTCTGGGTCCTGCTCCACATGGTCGGCGCCGCGCCCGACCTCGACGTCGCCTTCAAGGAAGAGGGCGACCGCGAGGCGGCCCGCAACTTCATGGACCTCGCGGACAGGGCGGTGGAGGAGTGATCGCCCGCGCCGAGCGCCGGCCCTAGCGCCTTGCCGGGTGCCTTCCTATAGAACCCCACCGAATCCTGACGAGAGCCCCATGGACATCCGCCTCGGCCTTACCTTCGACGACGTGCTGCTGCAGCCCGGCGAATCGAGCGTGTTGCCGAGCCAGGCCGACCTGCGCACCCGGGTGACCCGCGAGATCGCGCTCAACATCCCGGTGCTGTCCTCGGCGATGGACACGGTGACCGAGGCCGACATGGCGATCGTAATGGCGCAGCTGGGCGGGCTCGGCGTCCTCCACCGCAACATGGAGCCGGAGGAGCAGGCGGCGGCGGTGCGGGCGGTGAAGCGCTTCGAGAGCGGCATGGTGGTCGATCCGATCACCATCCGCCCGGAGCAGAATCTGGCCCAGGCGCTGGAGCTGATGGCCAAGCACAGGATCTCCGGCATTCCCGTCACCGAAGCGGGGGGGCGCCTGGTCGGCATCCTCACCAACCGCGACGTCCGCTTCGCCGAGAATCCGCTTCAGCCCGTCTCCGAGCTGATGACCCGCGACAATCTGGTCACGGTGGGCCCGGGCGTCGGCCAGGACGAGGCGCGTCGGCTGCTCCACCAGCGCCGCATCGAGAAATTGCTCGTCGTCGACGACGATGGCCGCTGCATCGGGCTGGTGACGGTCAAGGACATCGAGAAAGCGGTCACCTACCCCGACGCGACCAAGGATGCGGCCGGGCGGCTGCGCGTGGCGGCGGCGACCACCGTGGGCGACAAGGGCTATGAGCGGGCGCAGGCCCTGATCGACGCCGGCTGCGACCTCCTCGTCATCGACACGGCTCATGGCCACAATCGCGACGTCGGCGCGGCGGTCGAGCGGATCAAGCGCGCCTCGAACGCCGTCCAGGTCGTCGCGGGCAACGTCGCGACCGCCGAGGCGACGCGCGCGTTGATCGATGCCGGGGCGGACGCGGTCAAGGTCGGCATCGGCCCGGGCTCGATCTGCACGACCCGCGTGGTCGCGGGCGTCGGCGTGCCCCAGCTCACGGCGGTCATGGACGCGGCCGCCGAAGCCGCCAAGTCGGGCGTGCCGGTGATCGCGGACGGCGGCATACGGACCAGCGGCGACGTCGCCAAGGCGCTCGCGGCCGGCGCGTCCTGCGTGATGATCGGCTCGCTGCTCGCCGGCACCGAGGAAGCGCCGGGCGACACGTTCCTCTACCAGGGCCGCTCCTACAAGTCCTATCGCGGCATGGGTTCGGTCGGGGCGATGGCGCGCGGCTCGGCCGACCGCTATTTCCAGCAGGACATCAAGGACCAGCTAAAGCTCGTGCCCGAAGGCATAGAGGGGCAGGTGCCGTACAAGGGCCATGCCCGCGACGTCGTCCACCAGCTGGTCGGCGGGGTGAAGGCGGCGATGGGCTATACCGGATCCGCGACGGTCGAGGAGCTGCAGCGGCGCGCCAGGTTCGTCAGGATCACCAATGCCGGTCTGCGCGAAAGCCATGTCCACGACGTCGCCATCACCCGCGAAGCACCCAATTATCCGACGCGCGGATGACATGTGCGACGAGCCTGAAGCCCCTCCCCTTGAGGGGGAGGGGTTTGGGGTGGGGTGGAATCTTCGGAAGGTCACCGCACTTCATTGACTCCACCCCCACCCAAACCCTCCCCTCTCAAGGGGGAGGGCTCTTGTGACTCCTTCCGCTCGAGCCCAGGCGGCGATCGAGCTGCTCGACGCGGTGATCGAGGCGGCGCGCACGGCGGGGCCGGCGGCCGACACCCTGATCGGCAGCTATTTCAGGCAGCGCCGATATGCCGGGTCCAAGGACCGGCGGGCGGTGCGCGAGCTCGTCTACCGGGCGATCCGGAGGAGCGGCGAGCGGCCTTCGTCGGGACGCGCGGCTTTGCTCGGCCTTGCCGAGGACGAGGCTGCGCTGTCGGCTCTGTTCGACGGGGGCCCGCACGCCCCCGCGCCGCCAGTCCCGGGTGAGGAGCGGGCCCGGGCCGCGCTCGCCCCGGTTTGGCTCGCGGATCGGATCGACGCCGCGGAGCTCCCGGCGTTGCTCGAACGGGCGCCGCTGGACCTGCGGGCCAACCGCCTCAAGGGCACGCGCGAGGAGGCGCTGGCCGCGATCCCCGAAGCCGGGCCGACGCCGCACTCGCCGATCGGGCTCCGCCTGCCGGAGGGCTTCCGCGTCGAGGAGACCGACGCCTGGCGTTCCGGCCTGGTCGAGGTGCAGGACGAGGGCAGCCAGTTGCTGTCGTTGGGCTGCGCGGCCGCTCCGGGCATGACAATGGTCGATCTCTGCGCAGGGGCCGGCGGCAAGACGCTGGCGATCGCGGCGGAGATGGCGAACGAGGGCCGCATCCTCGCCTGCGACACCGATCGCCAGCGCCTGTCGCGGATGCGGCCGCGGCTTCATCGCGCCGGAGTTTCGATCGTCGAGACGCGCCTGCTCGACCCCGGGAAAGAGGCGGAAGCGCTGGCGGACATGGCCGGTGCCGCCGACCTCGTGCTGGTCGACGCGCCCTGCTCGGGCACCGGAACCTGGCGGCGAAATCCCGAGACGCGCTGGCGGCTGACGCCTGAGCGTCTGGAGCGGCTGGTCGCGCTCCAGGCCGATCTCCTCGACATGGCCGCGCGCCTGGTGAAGCCGGGCGGCGCGCTGGTCTATGCCGTCTGCTCGCTGCTTGCGGAGGAGGGGAGGGGCCAGGCGGAGGCCTTTGCCGGCCGTTCAGCCATGGTTCCGGAAGCGCTTCCTATCTCCGCTGGCAGGGCCGCCGGGTCGGGGAGGATCCTCTCTCCCGCGCACGACGGTACCGACGGCTTTTTCGTCGCGCGGTGGCGGGCGCCATGCTAAGCCGCCGGAAAGACAGGTATATGGAGACCGTGATGCGTTTCACCCCCGTCGCCCTCGCCGCAGCGATCGCGCTCGCCACCATCGCCAGCGCCGGTCACGGCCAGCGTGCCGACGACCAGATCGACCCGCGCTCGGTCGCCCTCGTCCAGCAGGCGCAGCCGCACAGCGCTGCCGGCCGCTTCAACGAGGCGATCGACCTGCTCGAGACCGCGCTCGCCGTCGATCCGCGCAACCGCCCCGCTTATATCGCGCTGGCGCGGGTCGCCCTGGCGCAGCGGCTGCCCGGCAAGGCGATCCGCTTTTACGGCGCCGCGCTCGCGATCGAGCCCAACGATGCCGACGCTCTCGCCGGCCAGGGAGAGGCCTATGTCCAGCGCGGCGCTGTCGATCGCGCCCGCGCCAACCTCGCCCGTCTGCGCACCTTGTGCGGACAGAATTGCGCCCAGGCGACGACGCTCGCCGCAGTGATCCAGCGCGGGCCGCCCGCCGACGTCGTCCAGGCGCAGCGGCCCGAGACCACGCCGCCTCCCTCCCCGCCGACCAACCAGCGCAACTGAGCCGTCATGCTGGACTTGATCCGGCACCCATGAACCGAAGAGCTTGCGGATGATCAGCGGCGTCCGTGTTCATGGACCCCGGATCAAGTCCGGGGTGACGGGCTCGGGGAAAGCTCGCGGGCGATCGCGACGAAGTCGGCGACTTCCAGGGTCTCCGCGCGCCGCTCGGCGTCGACGCCGAGACATTCCAGCGCCTCGAGCGCGCCGGGGAGGCCCTTCAGGCTCTGGCGGAGCATCTTGCGGCGCTGGCCGAAGGCGGCGGCGGTGACGCTTTCGAGGACGCGGGCGGAGACGCCTGCCGGCTGCGCGGCGGGGACGATGTGGACGATTGCCGACATCACCTTGGGCGGCGGCACGAAGGCGGAGCGGTGGACCTTCATCGCGAGGCGCGGCTGTGTCCGCCATTGGGCGAGCACGGCGAGGCGGCCATAGGCGCCGCTGCCGGGCCTGGCGACGATCCTTTCGGCGACCTCCTGCTGGAACATCAGGGTGAGGCTCTTCCACCAGGGCGGCCAGGCCTCGCCCCCGAGCCAGCGGACGAGGAGGGCCGTGCCGACATTGTAGGGCAGGTTGGCGACGACATGGGCGCCCGCGCCGGCTTCGCGAGCCTCGTCGAGGGCGAGGGCGTCGGCTTCGACCACGCGCAGCCGGCCTTCGAAGTGCCGCGCGAGATCGGCCAGCGGCGCGAGGCAGCGGCGGTCGCGCTCGACCGCGATCACCTCGGCGCCGGCGCGGAGCAGCGCGCGGGTGAGACCGCCGGGGCCGGGCCCGACCTCGTAGACGCGCTCGCCCGCCAGCGGCCCGGGAACGCGCGCGATCCGGTCGAGCAATTGCTCGTCGAGCAGGAAGTTCTGGCCGAGCGCCTTCGATGCGCTGAGGCCGTGGCGGGCGATGACTTCGCGCAGCGCCGGAAGCGGGTCGCTCACCCGGCCGCCATGCGCGCCGCGCAGGACGCCGCCATCTCGATCGCCGCCATCATCGCCGCCGGGTCGGCCCGGTCCCGGCCGGCAATGTCGAAGGCGGTGCCGTGATCGGGCGAGGTGCGGACGATCGGAAGGCCGAGCGTGATGTTGACGCCTTCGTCGAAGTGGAGCGCCTTCAGGGGGATCAGCGCCTGGTCGTGATACATGCACAAGGCCGCGTCGTAGCCGGCGCGAGCGCGGGCATGGAACATGCTGTCGGCCGCGAGGGGGCCGGTGACGTCGGCTTCCTCCTCCCGGCGCAGCCGCTCCACCGCCGGAGCGATGATCTCGATATCCTCGCGGCCGAGCGCGCCGTCCTCGCCGGCATGGGGGTTGAGCCCGGCAACGGCCAGCCGCGGCCGCGCGATCCCGAACTGACGGCGCAGGCCCCGGATGACCGTGCGGCCCTTGCCGATGATGAGGTCGGCGCTGAGCGCCCCGGGCACGTCGGCGAGCGGCAGATGGGTGGTCACAGGCACGGTGCGCAGGCTCGGCCCCGCAAGCATCATCGCCACCTTGCCGGCTGCGATCCCGCAGCGCTCGGCCACGAACTCGGTCTGGCCGGGATGGACGAAGCCGATCTTGTAGAGCTGGGCCTTCGAGACCGGGCCGGTGACGATCGCCGCCGCCGCTCCCGAGCGGGTCAGCCCGACCGCGAGCTCGAGCGCGTCGAGGGCGCTGCGCGCGCCGTCGCCGTCGGGGCTGCCCGGTTGGACCCGGCAGCGGTCGCCGACGCTGAGCACCGGCAAGGCGCGGCGGAAGCAGCTCTCGGCCTCCGCCGGGGTGGCTATCTCCTCGACCGGCCCGTTCCACACAGCCGACAGCGCTGCGATCTCGCCGACGACGAAGAATGGCGGCAGGGCCCGGCTCTCCCGCCTCTCCCAGCTCTTCGCGACCACCTCGGCGCCGATGCCCGCCGGATCCCCCAGCGAGACGACGAGCGGCAAAGGCAAGCGCGCGGCCCTAGCGATATTCGATGACGGCGTCGCGCCTGAGGTCGCGCATCACCCGCTGGGCGCGGCGGTTGACCCTTTCGTCCTCGATCTGCTGCTGCAGCGTCTCGAAGGTCGGGAGGGTCGGCTGCGGATCGTCGCGTCCGCACAGCACGAGGACGCTGACGCGCGTGTCCATCGAGCCGAACGGCCGCGTCGCCTGGCCGATGCTGAGATTGAGCAGCATCTCCTGGAGGGGGGGCGGCAGGTCGCGGACGCGGATCTGGTCGTTGGTAACGAGCTCTGCGCCGAGCCGGGTCGCAGCGGCCTGGGCGCCGCCGCAGCCGCCCATCGTCTGGCTGGTCTGCACGAGGCGCTCGATCGCGGGCCGCGCCTGCGCCTCGGTGGAGCCGGCGGGGAAGGAGATCGACATCTGGATAAGGCTGAGCACCGCGTCGCGCGCGTCGGGCATCAGGATCGAGCGGGCATCGGCGAGGGCGATGATCGAGAAGCCGCCGGGCACTGCGATGGGCGGGCTCACCGAGCCGACCGGCATCTCCTGGACGGCGCGGGACAGCGGCTCGGGCAGCTGCTCGGCGCGGACCCAGCCGAGGTCGCCGCCGACCGCAGCCGTCGACGCTTCGGAAAACTGCCGGGCATAAGCCGGGAAGGAGGCGCCGGCGCGCAGCTGCTGGAGGATGCGAAGCGCGTTGGCCTGGACCTCCGCGGCATTCTCGGGGGTCGCCGACATGAAGATCTCGCTCACCCGGAACTCGCGGGTGCCGCGCGAGGCGTTCATCCTGTCGAGGATCGCGCGGACCTCCTCCTCGCCGACATTGACGAAGATGGCGATACGCTGGTTCATGTAGCGCTGCCAGGCGAGCTCGGCATGGATCTGCCGGCGGACCGAGCGCTCGGACGATCCGATCGAGCGGAGATAGGCGCCGAAATTCTGGCGAGTATGCTGCGAGCGCTCGGCGACGCGGGTGTAGGCTGCGTCAACGTCGCGCTGGCTGACCTCGATCTCCTGCTGCTGCGCGGCCTGGATCTGGAGGGATTCGTCGATGAGGTTGCGCAGCACCTGCTGGCGGATGCGCTGCAGCTCCTCGGGCGGGATCTGAATGTTCTGCGAGGCGACGATCAGCGCCAGGCGGTGGTCGATGTCGGACTCGGTGATGACGTCGCCGTTGACGATCGCGGTCGCCTTGCGGACGTTCGGATCGCTGCGGCCGAGAAACTGGACCTCGTCGGGAATGGTGAGGCCGCCCTGGGGCGGCGGCGTCTGCCCGGCGGTCTGGGCGGCGGCGACGACCGAAAGCAGCGAGCCGGCCAGCACCATCGCCGCCCTGGAAAGAGTACCGAGCTTCATCATTCCTCCAATAAATGCAGGCGCCTAGTTCTGCCCCGGCGTTGCTGAACCGGACCTTAGCGTCCGAGATTGCGGAGCGCCACCCGGAACAGGAAGGTGTTGCCCCTGCGCGCATCGAACGTGGTCTCGTAATCTCGCCGCCAGGTGAGCCCTAGCGTGATGCATTCGTCGTCATAGAGGATGCCGAGCCGGTGGCGCACCGGGGAGAAGCCGTCGGTGGTCGTGGTCGGATCCTCCTCGGCGCTGGTGAGGTCGATCACGGCCGAGCCGAACAGCGACCAGTGGCGCGCGACCTGGAGCCGTCCGCCGAACCGGATCTCCTCGCGGTCGCGGAGATCCTCGATCGCGGGGTCGACGTTGCGGTCGAGCCGGAGATAGCCGATCGAGGCATAGGTCCGGCGGCCGCCGACCACCGCGTCCACCTCGTTCCTGCGGACCGCGAAGGTGTCCTTGTCGATCCGGAAGCGGTGGGTGAAGGCGATGTCGCGGCCGAGGCGGACATTGGTTCGTCCGACGATGTCGGAGAAGCGGTCGGAGAGGCCGGTTCCCTGGGGAAGGATGCTGGTGCGGTTGTTGAGCCGGTAGCTCTGGCCGATGTTCGAGCGGATCGCGATTCCCGGAAGGTCGAGGTCCCAGTCGGCACCGTAGGTGAGGCGCACGCCGTCCTCCCACCTGTCGTATCCGGGAAAGCGGTTCAGCGCGAAAAGATTGGAATCCTCGAGGTCGACCGCGCGGGCATCTTCATTTGGAATGTCCATATTCTCCGTCGGCAGCGACGCCACCAGCTGGAGCCGCGGCGTGAGCCGCTGAGTGCCGCCGAGGAACGGACCGACCAGCGGCCAGCGTATGTCGGCGGCGGCCGCCCCGATCACGCGGCCGCTCCAGCCCTCGACGCCGCGATAGATGGCCGTCTGCGTGAAGTGCGTGTCGTTGGCGTGATAGACATCGCCGCGGGCATAGGCGGTGAGCGTAAGCTCCTGGCCGAGGCCGGTGATCGACCGACGCTCCCAGCGGGCGCTGGCGAAGGCGCGCTGGCTGTCCTGACCCTCTGTCCTCAGGATCGAGAGGCTGTTCGCCTGAATCTCGATGCGTCCGTCCCAGACCGGGTCGGCGAAGCGGAAGCGCGCGTCCACGGCCGGAAGCGCGATGGGCTGGCGGCCGGGGCTGTCGTCCGGCCGCAGGCTCTGGAAAGCCCAGCCGGCGATGGAGACGTAGCTGTCGGCGGTGATCCGCTCCACGTCGACCAGCGAGCGCAACCTGTCCTCGCGCGAAATGTCGTAGCGCCGGAGGAAGGTGCGGTCGGTGGCGTAGCGCAGGGAGCCGGTGACGCTCCAGCGCGGATCGAGCTGGAAGCGGCCGTTCGCGTCGACATAGGCGCGGATTCCGCTCTCGACGCCGAGCGGAGGCGGCACGTTGGGGTCCGCCCGAAGGCGCGAGCCCTGAGTGGCGTAAGCGTGGATTTGGTAGGCGCCGAGGCGGTTCAGCGCGCGATACTGGCCTTCGAACATGGGCAGAACGTCGCTGTAGACGTGCGGAGTCAGGGTGAGGTCGCGGTTGCGGGCGAGGCGCGCATAATAAGGCGCGACGATCTCCAGCCCGTTGGAACGGGTGAACCGCAGGTCCGGAATGAGGAAGCCGCTGCCGCCGCCGCCGTCTCCGCTGCCGTCGGGATGGGACAGGCCCGGAAGGCGCAGGATCGGGCTGCCGAACAGGTTCAGCGTCGCGCCGCGATAGTAGATGCGCCGGCGGACGGGATCGTGGGTCACCCGGACGGCGGTGATGTGCCAGGTCGGGTCGCGGGGGCAGCCGTCCTCGCCGATCACCGCGCAGGGGGAGTAGGTGGCGCGGTTCAGGGTGGTGCGGCCGTTCTCGCGGCGGGCGTCGAATGCGGCGAGACGGCCGCCGTCCTCGAGGACGAGCAGCAGATTCGAGACCACGCCGTCCCTCAGGGTGTCGGTGAGTTCCACACTGTCGCCATAAGCGACGTCGCCTTCGGGGCTGACCACCCGGACATTGCCTTCGGCCTGGACCTGGCCCGTCGCGCGGTTCCACGACACCTGGTCGGCGCTGAGCCGATAGCCGTCCCGGGTCATGCGCACCGCGCCGGTCGCGGTCACGACGTCGGCACCCTCGTCATAGGTCAGGCGGTCGGCGCTGAACGAGACCCGGGACTCGTCGTCGTCCTGAGCAGGCGGCGTGCCGACGGGGGGCGCTGAGGCGGGGCCAGGGGCATCCTGCGCCGCTGCCGCGGCAGGCGCGCACAGCAGCAGGGGCAAAGCGGTGCGGCAGATCAGTTCGAACTTCTTCATCCCCGCCGCTTCTGCCAGGCTCCGGCAGCCGCCTATCGCACCCGCGGCGCGGGGCTGCAATGCCAGGCTTTGCCAGAGCCCTTCTCAGCGCCTAAGGCTGCGCGCCCCACCATCGAAGGAGTTCGAGCCCGATGCGAGTCACGTTCGCCGCCAGGCGCCCCGAAGGCGCTTATGCCCTCGCCATATTGGTGCGCGGCGACGACACGCTGAACGACCGGCTGGCGGGCCTCGACGGAGCGGCGCGGCGACTCGCGGCCCGCTCGGCCGAGGCGCAGCGCTTCGAGCGCGAGGCGGCCGCCGTCGCGGAGACTTTCGTTGCCGAAGGAGAAAGCGCACGGCGACTGCTTCTGGTCGGCCTCGGCGCGAGCAAGGAGGACGAGGCGGTCTACGAGAAAGCGGGCGGGGCGCTCACCGGGCGGCTGCTCACTTCGGGCGAGACGCGGCTCGTAATCGACGTCTCCGGGCTCGATCTCGAGCCGCGCGCGGCGGCGCGGATCGGCTTCGGCGCTGCGGCCCGCAGCTGGCGCTACGACGTCTACCGGACCAAGCTCGGCCGCAAGCAGAAGCCGACGCTGGAGGAGGTCGTCATCGTCGGCGCCGGCGACGGCGCGGAGGCGGCCTGGGACGATTATGCGGCTTTGCTCGAAGGTCTCGGCCTCACCCGCAGCCTCGTCACCGAGCCGGCGAACGTCGTCTATCCCGAGACCTTCGTCGAGCGCTGCCGGGAGGCCATGGAGGGGCTCGACGTCGACTTCCGGGTGCTCGACGAGAAGGAGATGGGCGACCTCGGCATGGGCGCCCTGCTCGGCGTCGGGCAGGGGTCGGTCCGGCCGCCTCGGTTGCTTGCTATGCGCTGGAACGGCGGCGGCAAGGGCAAGCCAATCGTGTTCATCGGCAAGGGCATCACCTTCGATACCGGTGGGATCTCGATCAAGCCGGCGGCCGGCATGGAGGCGATGAAATGGGACATGGGCGGCGCGGCGGCCGTCGCCGGCACCATCCGGGCGCTTGCCGCGCGCAAGGCGAAGGCCGACGTGGTCGGCGTCTGCGTTCTCGCTGAGAACATGCCGGACGGGGGCGCGCAGCGCCCTGGCGACATCGTCACCTCGATGTCGGGCCAGACCATCGAGGTGATCAACACCGACGCCGAGGGGCGCCTGGTGCTGTGCGACGCGATGACCTGGGCCCAGCGCGAGTACAGGCCGGAGGTGATGGTCGACCTCGCCACCCTGACCGGCGCGATGATCATCTCGCTCGGGCATGAATATGGCGGCCTGTTCTCCAACGACGACGGGCTCGCCGATCGCCTGACCGAGGCAGGCAAAGAGAGCGGCGACCGGCTGTGGCGGCTGCCGATGGGCGAGGCCTACGACAAGTTGATGGATTCGCCGATCGCCGACATGAAGAACGCCGGGGTCCGCGAGGCCGGATCGATCACCGCCGCCTGCTTCCTCGGGCGGTTCGTCGAGGACGGCGTCAAATGGGCGCATCTCGACATCGCCGGGATGGTCTGGGCCGACAAGCCGTCGCACCTCTACGACAAGGGCGCGACCGGCTACGGCGTCGCCCTGCTCGACCGCTTCGTCGCCAAATATCATGAGGCCTGAAGCCCTCCCCCTCGAGGGGGGAGGGTTTCGGTGGGGGTGGACTCGTCATCTGGGCAGCGTCTTCTCAGGAGACTCCACTCCTCCCCAAACCCCTCCCCCTCGAGGGGAGGGGCTTCAGTCGGCGTTCCCCCAATGATCGTCGATTTCTACCATCTCGGGTCCTCGCCGCTCGAGCGGGTGCTGCCGGCGATCTGCGAGAAGGTGCTCGCCGCCGGCGGCCGGCTTCTCATCGTCGCCGGCGAGCCTTTGCTCGGCGCGCTCGACCGGCTGCTCTGGACTCATTCGCCGGACAGCTTCCTGCCGCACGGGCGCGCCGACGCCCCGTCGCCGGAGGCGCAGCCGATCCTGCTCTCGGCCGCTGCCGAGCCGCTCAACGGCGCCGCGAACGTCGCCCTCGCCGACGGCGTCTTCCGCGAGGAAGCCCTCGCCTTTGAGCGAACCTTCTATTTCTTCGACGCGGCACATCTCGAAGCGGCGCGGGCGAGCTGGCGGGCGCTGAAGGGAAGGGACGGGGTCGAGAGCCGCTACTGGAAGCAGGTCGACGGCCGCTGGGTCCAAGGCCCCTGAGCCTTGCCCTTTGGCCGCGTCGCCTTTAGACGCCGCGCCAAATCCCACCCCTTCAGACACGGAGTCCGATCGCAATGGCGACCGAACGCACCTTCTCGATCATCAAGCCCGACGCGACCCGCCGCAACCTCACCGGCGCGGTCACCAACATGCTGGAGAAAGCCGGCCTGCGCGTCGTCGCCTCGAAGCGCATCCGGATGAGCCGCGAGCAGGCCGAAGGCTTCTACGCCGTCCATCGCGAGCGGCCCTTCTTCAACGATCTCGTCGCCTTCATGACGTCCGGGCCGGTGGTCGTGCAGGTGCTCGAGGCCGAGGGCGCGGTGGCGCTCAACCGCAAGGTGATGGGCGCGACCAACCCGAAGGAAGCCGAAGAAGGCACGATCCGCCGCGAGCTCGCCGAATCGATCGAGGCGAACAGCGTCCACGGCTCCGATAGCCCCGAGAATGCCCGGATCGAGATCGACTTCTTCTTCACGCCCGACGAGATTGTCGGCTGACCGTCGTCCTGCGCACAAAAGAGGCGGCGGCCCCACAAAGGAGTCGTTGCCCGCACAAAGATGTAAAACGCTGGAATCTTAGACACCTGGGATTGTCGCTTAAGCGCACCTGATAGAGAATCGCCGCGAACCGATTGGGGCGCAGGCGATGCGAATCCGGCACAAACTTCTTTTCGCACTGGATCGAACCCTCGTGCTGTTCGTCGGCCTCGGCGTCGGCGCCGTGGTCGGGACCTCGCTGCTCGGCGGCGGGGCGGCGCCCGAAGCGCAGGCGAGCGCTCCGCCCGCGCCGCGGGCAGCGGCCGCGCCGCGGGGCCAGCCGATGCCCCGTCTCGCCCGGGCGGCCGCACAAGGCCGGCCGATCCATGTCGGCGTGTTCGGCGACAGCTTCGGCGATGGGCTCCATGCCGGCCTCTACGAGCAATTGCCGAGCGCGCGCGGCATCGTCGTCCACAAGATGAGCCGCCAGGCGACGGGCTTCACCCGCTACCGCACGACCGACCTGCTCGACGACACGCGCCGCCGCCTCGCCGGGCAGCCGGTCGAAATTGCCGTCCTCTCCTTCGGCGCGAACGATATCCAGGGCATCTATTTCGAGGGCCGCGGCGCGGCTTTCATGAGCGAGCGTTGGCGGCGGATCGTCGAGGGGCGCGTCGCCGCTCTGGTCGCCCTGCTTCGCCGGCACGGGGCGGCGATCTACTGGGTCGGCCTGCCGACGATGCGCGACCCGGCGTTCGAGGCGCAGATCCGCCAGATCAACGCCTTCTACGCCGAGCTGATGCCGCGGCTCGGCGTGCCCTATGTCGAGACGGCGCGGATGACCGCCGACGCCTCCGGCCGCTACGCGCCCTATCTCGCCCATCCGCACAGCGGCCGCCGCTTCATGGCTCGGGCCAATGACGGCGTGCACATGACCATCCCCGGCTATATGCTGCTGACCCGCGGGCTCGCGGCCGACATCGAACGATCGGTCGCCGAGGCGCGGGCGCAGAGCGGCACCGGCGGGCCGCAGCGGGCGCGATGATCGCTCTGTCGCTCTTCCTGGCCGCGGCCGCTTGCGAAGCGCCCGCTGCCCTGGTGCGGCACTGCCCAGGGGAGACCTTCCACATCCTCCAGTTGGGCGACAGCCACACGGCCGGCGACATAATCACCCAGCCGCTGCGCCGCCTGCTTCAGCTCCGCTTCGGCGCGGCCGGCCGCGGGGTGCTGGCGCCGGGGCGTCCTTATGCAGGTTATCTGACCTATGGGGTGACCGCCGACCAGAGCGGCGTCTGGACCGTCAGCGCGAGCTTCGGCCCAGCCTTCCCGGGAAGCCGCCCGGTCGGCCTCAGCGGCTACACCTTGACCAGCGCCTCGGCCGGCGCCGCGATCGGCCTGACCAGCGACGACGAGGCGAATCGCTTCGACCGCTTCGTCGTCTGCGCGCTGCGGGAGCCGGGGGCGGGAACGCTCCGCCTCCGCGTGGGCGACCGCGAGGAGGGCTGGCCGCTCGCCTCGCCGCGACGGGACGCCGCCTGCCGCACCGTCGACAGCGACGTCCCCGCCGAGACGGCTTCGCTCGTCGTCAGCGATGATCGCGCGGTCAGCATCACCTCGCTTGCGACCTTTCGCCGCGCGGGCGGCATCGTCGTCTCGAATCTCGGCGTGAGCGGCTCGCAGCTCGCCCATCTCTCCCGCGAGCACGAGGCCGTGGTCCGCGCCGAGTTCGACGCATACCGGCCGGACCTCATCGTGCTCGCCTTCGGCACCAACGAGGCGTTTTCGCCGCGCTTCGATGCCGATTCCTATGAGCGCGAGCTGCGCCGAGGCATCGCCCGCATCCGCCGGCTGGCAGGGGCGGAGCTGCCTATCCTGCTCGTCGCGCCTCCGGGCGCGGCCACGCGCGACCTCGCGCTCGCCGGCAATGGCGGCCTCCCGCTGCGGACATGCGGACCCCGCCTCTACGCTCCGACGGCGCTCGATCGCGTCCGCGAGCGCCAGCGCCTCGTCGCCGACGAACTCGGGCTCGGCTTCCTCGACGCGCGCGCGGCGATGGGCGGCCCGTGCGCGGCGCCGGCCTGGGCCGCGCGCGGGTGGATGCGTGCCGACCTCGTCCACTTCACCCGCGCGGGCGGCGAGCAGCTCGGCTGGATGTTCGCCGCCGCCCTCCTGCAGGCGCAGGCACGCTGATGCTGTTCCCGACGCTCAGCTTCGGCCTCTTCTTCCTCGCGGTGTTCGCGGGGGCGTGGCTGCTCGCGGGCAGCAACGAATGGCGCAAGATCTGGCTGCTGGTGGCCTCCTGGATCTTCTACGGCTGGTGGGACGTGCGCTTCGTCGCCTTGCTGATCGCCAGCGGCGTGCTCAACTGGGCGATCGGGCGCCTGATCGGGGCCGCGCAGGATGACGAGAAGCGCCGCAAGCTGCTCGTCGGCCTCGGGGTCGCCGTCAATCTCTGCATCCTCGGCTGGTTCAAATATTACGGCTTCTTCATGGAGCAGGCCGAGGCGACGCTGCGCGCGCTCGGCTGGAGCCGCGACCTCGCGATCATGCAGGTCATCCTGCCGGTGGGCATCAGCTTCTTCACCTTCCAGGGGATGAGCTACATCATCGACGTCTATCGGCGGCGGACCGAAGTCGCCGGCCTGCTCGACATGACCTTGCTGATGAGCTTCTTCCCGCATCTCGTCGCGGGGCCGATCGTCCGCGCCTCCCACCTCATCCCGCAGTTCCGCAGGGTCCCCGACCTCACCCGCTCGATGGTCGCGATGGCGCTGTTGCTGATCGTCTGGGGCCTGTTCAAGAAGACGGTGATCGCCTCCGAGCTCGCCACCGGCTTCGTCGACCCCGTCTTCTTCGACCCCGCCGCCCACACCAGCCTGGACCTGCTCCTCGCGGCTTACGGATACGCCGTCCAGATCTACTGCGATTTCTCGGCTTACACCGACATGGCGATCGGCATCGCCGCCTTGCTCGGCTACCGCTTTCCGCACAATTTTAACCAGCCCTATCGCGCCGCGTCCCTGCAGGATTTCTGGCGCCGCTGGCATATCAGCCTGTCGAGCTGGCTCAGGGACTATCTCTACATCCCCCTAGGCGGCTCCCGGCACGGGCTCGAGCGGATGTGCATCGCGCTCGCCGCGACGATGCTGCTCGGCGGCCTCTGGCACGGCGCGAGCTGGACCTTCGTCGTCTGGGGGGCGATCCACGGCTCCGTGCTCGCCGCCGAGCGGCTGTGGCGCGAATTCCGTCCGGAGGGGTGGCCGAAGGTCACGCATTGGGTGGGCGTCTTCGTGACCTTCCACATCGTCACGGTGAGCTGGATCTTCTTCCGCTCCCACAGCCTCGAGCACGCGCTGGCTTATTTCGGCGGCCTCGGCGCCGGAAGCTGGTCGACAACGATGCTGACGCCGCTCGGCGCGGTGCTGGTCGCGATGGGAATGGCGCTCCACTTCCTCCCCGCGGACGGCACCAGGCGCGCGGCAATCCGGGTGCGTGCGATGCCGGCGGGGCTGGTCGGCGCGCTCACCGGCTTCGCGATCCTGGTCGTCGACGCGATGCGTCCCGAAGGCGTCGCGCCCTTCATATACTACCAGTTCTGAGAGGAGGGGGGCGTGAACGCACCCTGGATTGTCCCACAGATCCCCGCAGTCAGCTGCGCTGTCCACGTACCGTCTCCGGTCGATCTCGACGACGATGCGCCGGCCGGGGGTCGGCCGCTGCTTTGGACCAGCCGCGTCGTGGCAACCGCCGCGGCCTTCCTTCTGCTGTTCAACGCCGGCGCGCTGCGTTCGTGGGCGAGCGAGCTTTCCCCAGGACCCGCGACCGATCCCGTGATCGCCGCGGCCGATCGCTGGTTCGCGGCGACCCACGCGCTCGGCCTCGACGTGCCGGTCGAGACGATGCGGGGTTGGTGGCAGGCGGCCCAGGCCGCCCGCCTCTCAACAGGTGACGATCAGCGGTAGAAGATGTGCCCGCCCAGCTGCGCCACGCGGGTGCGGCCGCGGAAGGCGCGGACGTGGCGCGCGTGGAAGAACAGGGCGTTGCCGACAGAGGCGACCCGCCCGCCGGAGCGGGCCTCGCGGGCCACGGCGAGAGCGCGGGCCCAGCGGGCGCCGCCGGGGGCCCGGAAGCTGCGGATCGCGGAGAACTGGCCGCGCTGGTTGATCACGCCGCAGATGGTGCGGGGGAAACGCCCCGAACGGGTGCGGTTGATCACCACCTGGGCGACGGCGAGCTGGCCCGCACGCGATTCGGCGCCGGCCTCGTAGAGGATGACGCGGGCGAGGCAGTTGAGCTCGGCGTCCGAGCCCCCGGTCGACGGGGTCGCGCGGCGCACCGGTGCGGCGGGCGCCGCCGGGGCGGCGACAGGAACGGGGGATATGGCGCGAGCCGCGGGCGGCACTTCGCTCGGCTGAGCGGGCTGCGCCTCGACGGCGGGAGAAAGAGAAACCGGCGGTTCGGCCGAAGGCAGGGCCGGAATATTGGCGCCGAGCATTTCCGCATCGGCAGCGGCGAAAGTGACGCCGGAGAGCAGGCAGACACCCAGGGCGCCGGCCAGGAAGTTACGGGACTGACTCACAGAAGCTCCAACACAGGCGCCGAACCGAGGGGAAGCGCGGGCAACCTGCCCGGCAACGCGTCGCGTTCCACGTCTTGTCAGGGAGAAATACGCCCACCCCGCTGACCGGGGCGGACCCTTGCCGTTGTGCGGTGCAGCATACAACTTCGTTACGGCGGAGCGGGTATGCAACGGGACGAACCGTCCGTGCGAATCGGGAACCATTCGGCGCTTCGCTACGGCAAGACGCTGCGACTCCTGTCCTTTTTTAGCCCGCTCGCCAAATTCGGTCCCTGGGGGCATTTTCGGGCTGTTGTTACTCCCTCTGGGCGACGATTCGCGATTCGAGGATGGCACTGCAATAATCGTCCAGCGCCTGCGGGTAGAGGCGATGCTCCTCGGCGAGGACGCGTTCGGCGAGCCGTTCCGGCGTTTCGCGCGGGCGAATGCGCAGGCTGGCCTGGGCGAGGACCGGCCCGTCGTCGAGCGCGGGCGTGACGACGTGGACCGAGCAGCCGGCGAAGGCGTCGCCCGCCTCGATCGCGCGGCGGTGGGTGTCGAGGCCCTTGTGGGCCGGGAGGAGGCTCGGATGGATGTTGAGGATCCGGCCCTCCCAGGCGGCGACGAACGAGTCCGAAAGCAAGCGCATATAGCCTGCGAGCGCGACGATCTCGACGTCGCGCGTGCGCAACTCGGCGTCGAGCAGCCGGTCGAACTCCTCGCGGGGCATGCCCTTGTGGCTCTGCGCCCAGACCGGGAGGCCGAGCCGGCGGGCGAGGACCAGGCCGCGCGCTTCGGGCACGTTCGAGGCGACCAGCACGATCTCGTAGGGCCGGTCGGGATCGCGCCTTCTGTGCTCCGACAGGGCGAGCATGTTCGAGCCGCGGCCCGAAATGAGGACCGCGACGCGGACCTTGTCAGCCATGGTGGGTCGCGGACCAGCCGTCGCGCGCGCTCCAGGTGCCGCGGCCGCCGGTCACGGTGCAGCCGCGCCGGCCAGCCCTCACGCGGCCGATCGAGAGAACGGTTTCACCAGATTCCTCAAGCGCTTGTGTCACATTGCTGAGATCATCAGGAGACACGATGATCGCCATGCCGGCACCGCAGTTGAAGGTCCGCGCCATCTCCCCGGGCTCGATATTCCCTTGGGCCTGGAGGAAGGCCATCAGCCGCGGCTGCGGCCATGCCCCGGCGTCGATGCACGCATGGAGCCCTTCCGGAAGCACGCGGGGGATGTTCTCCAGCAGGCCGCCGCCGGTGATGTGGGCCAGCGCCTTTACCCTGCCGGCCCGAGTCAGCGGCAGCAGCGAGCGGACGTAAATGCGGGTCGGCTCGACCAGCGCGTCGATCAGGAGCCTGTCGGGGTCGAAGAGGGCGGGACGGTCGAGCTTCCAGCCTTTGTCGGCGGCGAGACGGCGGACGAGCGAAAAGCCGTTCGAATGCACGCCCGACGAAGCGAGGCCGATTATGACGTCGCCTTCCGTCACCCGCTCGCCGGTGAGCGCCTCACCGCGCTCGACGGCGCCGACGCAGAAGCCTGCGAGGTCGTAGTCGCCCTCGGCGTACATGCCTGGCATTTCGGCGGTCTCGCCGCCGATCAGGGCGCAGCCGGCCTCCTTGCAGCCCTCGGCAATCGACGCGACGACGCGTTCCGCCACCTTGGTGTCGAGCCGGCCGGTGGCGAAATAATCGAGGAAGAAGAGCGGCTCGGCACCCTGCACGACGAGGTCGTTGACGCACATCGCCACGAGATCGATGCCGACGCCTTCGTGGCGGCCGCTTTCGATCGCGAGCTTGAGCTTGGTCCCGACGCCGTCGTTCGCGGCCACCAGCAGCGGGTCCCGGTAACCGGCCGCCTTGAGGTCGAAAAAACCGCCGAACCCGCCGAGCGCCGCATCCGCGCCCGGCCGCGCCGTCGCCCTGGCGAGCGGCGCGATCGCCCTGACCAGCGCGTTGCCCTCGCCGATCGAGACACCCGCCTTGGCATAGGTCCAGGATTCGCCGTCGCCGGTCAGTTTGCTATCGTCGACCAATTCCGTTCGTCCTGAGTAGGGACCGAGTAGGCGAAGCCGTAGCGAGGGCCCGTATCGAAGGACAGTGCTTCGATACGCCGTCTCGACTTTGCTCGACGGCTACTCAGCACGAACGGAGGCCAAACCATCGCGCTGCGCTAGCCACAACGCGCTTGGATTTCCACGGCCAACTCGCCAAAAAGGCGCCCGTGACGCTTGCCCGCCGTTTCCGCCCCTCCGCCAGCCGAGCGATTCTGGCCGCGCTCGCCCTCGCCGGCGCCGGCGGGGCGCTCTGGGCGCAGCTCGACGGGGCCGAGCGCGGCATCCCTCCGGTCGACAGCTCCAGCGCGTTCGAGGTCACCGGGGTCGAGGTCGACGTGGTCGCCGACACCGCTCAGGCGGCGAGGATCGAGGGCTGGCGAAGGGCGATGGCGCAGGGCTGGAAGATGCTCTGGGCGCGGACCAACAACCGCCCCGTCTCGGAAGCGCCGTCGATCGCGGAATCGGTGCTGAGCGGGATCGTCTCCGGGGTAATCATCGAGGAGGAGCAGATCGGCCCGCGGCGCTACATCGCCCGGCTCGGCGTGCTGTTCGACCGCGGCCGTACCGGTCAGATGCTCGGTGTCCCCGGTCTCGTCCGGCGTTCCGCGGCAATGTTGGTGATCCCGGTCATGGTAACGGGCGGTACCGCCTACTCGATGGAGTTCCGCAACCCATGGCAGCATGCCTGGGCCCGCTTCCGCACCGCCAACAGCCCGATCGACTACGTCCGCAGCTCCGGCTCCGGCGCCGATCCCCTCCTGCTCAACGCGATGCAGACAGGGCGCCGCAGCCGCGGCATGTGGCGCGTGCTGCTCGATCAATATGGCGCAGCGGATATCCTCGTGCCCGAAGTGCAGCTGCGCCGGCTCTGGCCGGGGGGGCCGGCGGTCGCCACCTTCACCGCGATGCACGGGCCGGACCGGGAGGTGCTCGGCCGTTTCACGCTGCGTGCCTCCGACGCCGCCTCCATCCCGCGGATGCTCGACGAGGGGGTGCGCCGCCTCGACGCCTTGTTCGTGGCCGCGCTCGGTGAGGGGCGGCTGACCCCGGACCCCACCCTGTACATCGCCCCCCAGATCGAGGAGCTGCCCCCCGAGGAGGCGGAGGAGCGGGCGCAGGCGCGCGAGGATTCGGCGGCCGAGGGGCCAGACCAGCCCGTCAGCGGCGCCGCCCAGGCCTACCGGATCCAGTTCGATTCGCCGGACGCCGAAGCGGTGCAGCGGGCGGAAGTGGCGGTCAGCCGGGTGCGCGGCGTCACCTCCGCGCTGACGGTCAGCACCGCGCTGGGCGGCAGCTCGACGATGCGCGTCACCTTCACCGGGGACCCGGAGGCGCTGGCCGCCGCCTTGCGGGCGCAGGGCTGGTCGGTGAGCGGCTCCGGCACCACCCTGCGTATCGCGCGCTGAGGACGGAAATGAGCCAGATTGCCTTGCCGTTCCACTGGCCGGTGGCGGACAAGGACGAGGATTTCCTGATCTCCGAGGCGAACCGCGCCGCCTTCGACCATTTCCAGCGCTGGTCGCTGTGGCCGGTCATGGCGACCCTGCTCACCGGACCGCGAAAGTCGGGGCGGAGCCTGCTCGGCCGGATCTTCGTGCGGAAGACGGGGGGGCGGCTGTTCGACGATGCCGAGGAGCATGAGGAAGAGAGCCTCTTCCACGCCTGGAACGAGGCGCAGGAGAGCCGCAAGCCGCTGCTCATCGTCGCTGCCGCGCCGCCACCGCGCTGGGAGGTCACGCTCGCCGACCTCCGCTCCCGGCTCGCCGCCACCCCCCAGATCGCGATCGCGCCGCCGGACGATGCGTTGCTGGCGGCTCTGATCCTGAAGCTGCTCGGCGACCGCGGCATCGCCGCCGCGCCCGAGATCGCGGGCTTCCTGGTGCCGAGGATCGAGCGCTCCTACGTGGCTGTGCTCCGGGTCGTGGACGCGCTCGACCGCGCCATCCTCTCGCACCACAAGCGGCTGACGGTGCCGGTCGCAAAACGCGCCTTGGTCGAGGCGCGGCTGATCCGAAGGGCGAAGTTTCGCTAGCGAAGATGGGGACAGTTACGAAGATGGGGACAGTTACCAGTAACTGTCCCCGACTTCTCAGGCGTCCGCTTCCGCGCGGGTCATCACCATCTTGCCGCCGCGCACCGCGAAAGCGAGCCGGCCCTCGACCAGGTCGAGAGCGTCGCGGCCGAACTCCTCGAAGCGCCAGCCTTCGAGGATGGCGAGGCCTTCGCGGCGGCCGGCGGCGAGCTGCTCGAGCTCGTCGGCGCGTGCGATCAGCCGCGGCGCGACGTTCGATTCGCGAGAGCGGATCTTGAGGAGGAGCTTCAGGAGGTCGGCGATCAGCGCGCCCTCCTTGCCGAGGCCCGGCGACTTGTCGTCGCGCGGCGGCAGCTCGGAGGCGGGGAGGGGATCGGCGTTGGCGAGGGCCTCCATCAGCCGCGCACCGATATCGTTGGTGCGCCAGGACGGCGACAGGCCGCGGACCTGCGCGAGCTTCTCCTGCGAGGTGGGGGGATGGAGAGCGACGTCGGCGAGCGTCTCGTCCTTCATGATCCGGCCGCGCGGCAGGTTCTTCGAACGCGCCTCGATCTCGCGCCAGGCGGCCATCGCCTTCAATCGGCCGAGGACCTCCGGCTTGCGGCTCTGGACGCGGACTTTCTTCCAGGCGACCGCTGGATCGTTGAGATAGTTGGCCGGGTCGGCGATCCGCTCCATCTCCTGGTCGAGCCAGGCGCCGCGCCCGGTCCGCCGCAGCCGCTCGAGCATCTTGGGGAAGAGGACCGCGAGATGGGTGACGTCGCCGATCGCATAGTCGATCTGGCGCGCCTCGAGCGGCCGGCGGCCCCAGTCGGTGAAGCGGGCCCCCTTGTCGAGGCTCTTGCCGAGCAGGCTCTCGCACAGGTTCGAATAGCCGATCTGCTCGCCGAGCCCCAGCGCCATCGCCGCGATCTGGGTGTCGAAGATCGGGTGCGGCGTGCCGCCGGTGAGGTTGAAGATGATCTCGATGTCCTGGCCGCCGGCGTGGAAGACCTTGATGACATGCTCGTTGTTGACCAGCAGGCTGAGCAAGGGCGTGAGGTCGATGCCCTCCGCCTTGGGATCGATCGCTGCCGCCTCGTCGCTGTTCGCGATCTGGAACAGGCACAGGTCCGGCCAATAGGTGTTCTCGCGCATGAACTCGGTGTCGACCGCGACGAAGGGGGAGCGGGCGAGCCGCTCGCACAGCGAAGCGAGCGATTCGCTGTCGGTGATCAGGGGATGGATGTGCATATGGAGGCGGCCTATAGCGCGGGCTATCGCCTTGACAAAGCGGGCCCGCGCCGCGAAGCGCGGCCCCTGTCCAAATCACCAAAACCTGAATCAAGGCGCCACCGATGCACGCATACCGGACCCATAGCTGCGGGCAGCTCCGCGCTGCGGAGGTCGGCGAGCGCGTCAAGCTTTCGGGCTGGGTCCACAGGAAGCGCGATCACGGCAATCTGCTGTTCGTCGATCTTCGCGATCATTACGGCATCACTCAGATCGTGGCCGACGTCGCGGACCCGGCCTTCGCCACCCTCGACAAGGTGCGCGCCGAGAGCGTGATCACCGTCGAGGGGCAGGTCGTCGCCCGCGCCGCGGAGGCGGTGAACCCGAACCTTTCGACCGGCGACATCGAGGTCCATGCGGACGAGGTGGCGGTGCAATCGATCGCGCAGGAGCTACCTCTGCCGGTCGCCGGGGAGGCCGATTATCCCGAGGACATCCGCCTAAGATATCGCTTTCTCGACCTGCGCCGCGAGCGCATCCACCGCAATATCGTGCTGCGCTCGAACGTGATCGCCTCGATCCGCAGGCGCATGGTCGAGCAGGGCTTCACCGAGTTCCAGACGCCGATCCTCACCGCCTCGTCGCCGGAAGGCGCGCGCGACTATCTCGTGCCCAGTCGCGTCCATCCGGGCAAATTCTACGCGCTTCCGCAGGCGCCGCAGATGTTCAAGCAGCTGATCATGGTCGCGGGCTTCGACCGCTATTTCCAGATCGCGCCCTGCTTCCGCGACGAGGATGCCCGCGCGGACCGGTCCCCAGGCGAGTTCTACCAGCTCGACTTCGAAATGAGCTTCGTCACCCAGGAGGACGTCTTCCAGGCGATCGAGCCGGTGCTCGCCGGCGTGTTCGAGGAGTTCGCCGAGGGCCGCGCGGTGACGCGAGCGGGCAGCTTCCCGCGCATTCCCTTCCGGGAAGCAATGCTTAGATACGGCTCCGACAAGCCGGACCTCCGGAACCCGATCCTGATCTCGGACGTGTCGGACCATTTCCGCGGCTCGGGCTTCGGCCTGTTCGCCCGGATCGTCGAGGATGGGGGCGTCGTCCGCGCGATCCCGGCACCCGGAACGGCCGAAAAGAGCCGAAAGTTCTTCGACGAGATGAACGACTGGGCGCGGGGCGAAGGCCATGCCGGGCTCGGCTATATCACCCAGAAGGGCGGCGAGCTCGGCGGGCCGATCGCCAAGAATCACGGCGAGGAGGCGACCCGCGCTTTGATCGCGGAGCTCGGCCTCGGCCCCGACGACGGCCTGTTCCTCGCGGCCGGCAAGGAGAAGCAGGCGGCCAGGCTCGCCGGCGCCGCCCGCACCCGCATCGCCGAGCAGCTCGGCCTGATCGACGAGGACCGGTTCGAATTTTGCTGGATCGTCGATTTCCCGATGTACGAATATGACGAGGAGGCGAAGAAGGTCGACTTCTCGCACAATCCCTTCTCGATGCCGCAGGGCGAGCTCGAGGCGCTGGAGAGCAAGGACCCGCTCGACGTTCTGGCTTACCAGTACGACATCGTCTGCAACGGCGTTGAGCTTTCGTCCGGCGCGATCCGCAACCACCGGCCCGACATCATGTACAAGGCGTTCGAGATCGCCGGCTACTCGAACGCCGACGTCGAGCGCGATTTCTCCGGAATGATCAACGCCTTCAAATACGGCGCGCCGCCCCACGGCGGCTCGGCGCCGGGCATCGACCGGATCGTCATGCTGCTCGCGGGCGAGCCCAATATCCGCGAGGTCGTGCTGTTCCCGATGAATCAGCGCGCCGAGGACTTGATGATGGGCGCGCCTTCCGAAGTGACCGCCAGGCAGCTGCGCGAGCTCAACATTCGCGTGGTCGAACCCGCCGGCGCGGCTCCGAAGAAGGATCCGGCCAGAGCCGTCGCTCCGGAATAGCCGGATCGCTCGTCGCGCTCCGCCGTTCTGACGGGTACAGGAGCGCGAGCCATGCCGATCTACACGCCGTCCCACAATGTCCGCTCGGTGTTCGTCACCGGGCTGCAAAATGCCCATGCGGTCGAACGCCAATCTCTGGCGTTGATCGACCGGCAGCTCGACCGGCTGACCCGCTATCCAGAGGTCGCCGATCGCCTCCGCGCGCACCGCGTGGAGACGGAGGGGCAGCTGCGCCGGCTCGAAGAGATCCTCCACAGCCTAAGCGAGACCCATTCGAGCTGGCGCGACGCGGCGCTGTCGCTGATGGGCAATCTCGCCGCTTTGTCCAATTCGATGGCCGGCGACGAGGTGCTCAAGAACCACATCGTCAATCACGCTTTCGAGAATTTCGAGATTGCGAGCTACACCTCGCTGATCGCGATCGCCGAGGCGGGCGACTTCGCCGCCGCCGTGCCGCTGCTCGAGGCGAGCCTTTCCGAGGAGCAGGCGATGGCTTCCTGGGTGCTGGACAGCCTTGCCGACCTCACGCTCAAATATGTCGGCCTGAGCGTCGAAGGGCGGGCTTCGGCCGGCTAAGCCTCTTTATTAGCTTCTCTTTTTCGGGCTGGCGGGGGCGGACCAGTTGCGGCAATATGCCGGAGCGAAATGGCCAGGCCCTACAGCTTCTACGATGACCTCAGCGTCACGCCGGACGCGCAGCCCGCCGTCGTCGAAGCCGCCTATCGGGCGCTGATGAAGCAGCACCATCCCGACCACGCCGGCGCGGCCGAGCGGGCCGCGCAGATCAACGCGGCTTTTGCGGTGCTGCGCGATCCGCAGAGGCGCGCCGCCTACGACCGGCGCGAATGGACCCGGAAGCAGGAGATGCTTGCGGCCGAGGCCGAGCATCTGATCGGGCCGAGCCGATTCTCCGCCCGCGCCGGCTGGATCGTGGCAGCCTTGCTCGGCCTGCTCGTCGCGGCTCTCGGCGGGGAGCGCTACGGCCTCACGGTCGTGCCCGAGCGGTCCGCCCAGGCGAAGGCTCCGGCCACACCGGCCGCTGTCACGCTGGAGGAGGAGATCGACGAAATGGCGGCGGCCGCGCTCGCGTTGGCGCGGCCCGCGCAGACCGCCGTGGCCGCGGCTGCTTCCTCGCCCCAGCTGGTGATGCCCACGCAGGACGAACTGCCGCCTGCGACGCGCGCCGCCGAGACCAGGCCGCACGCGCAGCTGCGCCGCCGCCCGCCCTCGCGCCCGGCTCCGGCTCCCGCAGCGGCGGCGCCGCGCCGCGAGACCGCCGAGGGCGACTTCCTCGAGCGCGAGGGCTTCATCTACTGAAAGGTTCAGCGCCGACGGCAGGGGACCCGGCAGGCCCGTGGCGGCTGGCGCGGCGCTGCCTGCCGCTCGCCGAGGGCGCGGTCGACCTGCGCGGCGAAGTCGCCTTCGTCGCGCCGATAGCCGCGTGCTTCCAGGCAGTCGTAAGAGCGATACAGCGCCGCCACCGGGTCCATCCAGTAGCGGCGATGCGCCCGCTGCGTGCAATGTTCGATGTCGACCTGCATCTCCGCCGCTGTCTTGGTCGGATGGGTGACCGAGGCGGTGCAGGCGGGAAGCAAGGCGGCTGCGACGCTCACGGCGGCGATCGACCCGAGGGGGAAGCGGCCAAGCGTCATCCCGCGGTCCGCCGGCTTCGACGGGCCTCTGCAAGCTCCTTCGCGCTTTCCTCGAAGACCCGCACGACTTCGGGCGCCGGCGGCGCGCCGAGGAGGCTGACCAGGATTGCCGTGGCGCCGCAGAGCAGGAAGCCCGGCACGATCTCGTAGATCAGGGAGCTCAGGGCCTCGCCACCGGCCAGCAGCGGCGCGTAGATCCAGACCAGCACGGTCACCGCGCCGACGACCATCCCGGCGAGCGCGCCGTTGCGGGTGAGCCGCTTCCAGGTGAGGCTGAGGATCACGATCGGGCCGAAGGCGGCGCCGAAGCCCGCCCAGGCGTTGGCGACGAGCCCCAGGATGTTGCTCTCGGGATCGTAGGCAAGGGCGATCGCGACGAGGGCGACCGCGACGACCGAGAACCGGCCGACCCGCACCAGCTCCTTCTGGCTCGCCTCGCGGCGCAGCCAGCTGCGGTAGAAATCCTCGGTAAGTGAGCTCGACGAGACGATCAGCTGCGACGAGATGGTGCTCATGATCGCTGCGAGCAGGGCCGAAAGCAGAAAGCCTGTGATGAACGGGTGGAACAAGAGTCCCGAGAGTAGGATGAAGATCGTCTCGGGATCGGCGACGCTGAGGCCGTTGCGGGCGGCATAGGCGGCGCCGACGAAGCCCGTCGCGAGCGCCCCGATCAATGTGACGACCATCCAGCTCATGCCGATCCTGCGCATCAACGGCACCTCGCGGACCGAGCGGACGGCCATGAAACGGACGATGATGTGCGGCTGGCCGAAATAGCCCAGGCCCCAGGCGAGGCTGGAGACGATCGCGACGAAGCCGAGCTCGCCGATCATTCCAAACATCGCCGGGTTGAGCTCCGAAATTCCGGCGGCGACCTCGCCTGGGCCGCCGACGCTGATCATCGCGACGACCGGAACCAGCACGAGCGCGACGAACATGATCGCGCCCTGGATGAAGTCGGTGAGGCTGACGGCGAGGAAGCCGCCGAAGAAGGTGTAGACGATGATCACCCCGGCGGTGAGCCAGAGGCCGAACGTATAATCGGCGCCGAACGCGCTCTCGAACAGCTTGCCGCCGGCGACCATGCCGCTCGACGTATAGAGGGTGAAGAAGACGATGATGACCACAGCGGAGAAGGCGCGCAGGACGCGGGTGCGGTCCGCGAACCTTTTTTCGAAGAATTCGGGCACCGTGATCGAATCCCCGGCGCGCTCGGTGTGGACGCGCAGGCGGGGCGCGACGACGAGATAATTGGCGTAGGCGCCGGCGAGGAGGCCGATCGCGATCCAGCTCGCGCTGAAGCCGATCCGGAACATCTCGCCGGGAAGCCCCATCAGCAGCCAACCGCTCATGTCGGCGGCGCCGGCGGAGAGCGCCGCCACCCACGGGCCGAGGTCGCGGCCGCCGAGCAGATAGCCTTTGATGTTCTCGGTCGATTTGCGCCACGCGTAGAAGCCGATCGCGAGCATCGCCGCGAAATAGGCCGTCACCGAGACGATCGCGCCGGTTTCCATCTAATGAGCCCTCTCAGGCCGGCTCGAATCGGCCGCTCCGCTCATCCAGCACATGGAGCACGCCTTCGGCAATCGAGAAGAAGGCGCCGTGGAGGGCGAGGCGCCCGCCGCGCTCGCGCTCGGCGACCCAGGGAAAGGTCCTGAGATTGGCGAGCGAGACCCGCACCGCCTCGAGCTCCATCTCGCGAAAGGCCGCGCGATCGAACTCGCCGGGGCCGTGCCGGCCCCGCACCCTGGTGCGCGCCTCGGCGAGCAGCGCGATCCAGTCGGCGATGAAATGGCCCTCGCCGTGCGGCGCGTCGTCGAACTGGCCGGTCAGCGCGGCAGCGCAGCCGCCGCAGAAGCCGTGCCCCATCACGATCACCTCCTCGACCTCGAGCTGGGTGACCGCGAACTCCAGCGCAGCCGAGACTCCGTGGCGCCCGGCGCTTGTCTCGTAAGGAGGCACGAGGTTGGCGACGTTCCTCACGACGAACATCTCGCCGGGCTTGGCGTCGAAGATCTGGCCGGGATCGACCCGGCTGTCCGAGCAGGCGATCACCATCACCTTGGGGCTCTGGCCCTCGGCGAGCTCAGTCCATCGCTCGCGCTCGCGGCTCCAGCCTGTGCCGCGGAAGCGACGATAGCCTTCGATGAGGTCGCTGAACTTGGTCATGCCGCCGCCGTTAGGGTCCGTACTCGATACCCGCAATGGTCGGGATCGTCCGGAGAAGGCCTCCGGCAAGGAGGACGGCGCAGGCCGGGCTGGTTGCCCGGACAAGGCGGCCGACGCAGCCGGAGGCCTTCTCCGGACGACCGCTTCGCGGCGGGCGGCTTTTGGACCAGGGCCGCGTCGCTCGTCGGTCACGATGCGATAGCATCGCTCCCTCCTCGCTTCTTCCCCTGGACCAAAATCCGCTCCGTCACGGCCGTTGCGGGTATCGAGTACGGACCCTAGGAGGCGAGGGAAGGGGTGGCAACCCGCCCCGCCCATCGCTATCTGCGCGGCATGAGCGAAGCCGATCCGATCCCCATCCCAAGCATCGCGGGAGCCGTCCCAAAGCCGCGCAAGCCCGACTGGATCCGGGTCAAGGCGCCGACCAGCGTCGGCTTCGCCGAGACGAGGAAGCTGATGCGCCGCCTGAACCTCGCGACCGTCTGCGAGGAGGCGGCATGCCCCAATATCGGCGAGTGCTGGACCAAGAAGCACGCGACGGTGATGATCCTCGGCGACACGTGCACCCGCGCCTGTGCCTTCTGCAACGTCAAGACCGGGATGCCGCGCGCGGTCGACCCGCTCGAGCCGGAGCATGTCGCCGTCGCCGCCGCCGAGCTTGGCCTGGAGCATATCGTCGTCACCTCGGTCGACCGGGACGATCTGCCCGACGGCGGCGCGAAACAGTTCGTGGAGGTGATCGAGGCCCTGCGCCGAAACGCGCCCGCGACGACGATCGAGATCCTGACCCCGGACTTCAGGAACAAGCCGGAGAGCGCGATCGAGGCGATCGTCGCCGCGCGGCCCGACGTCTACAACCACAATCTGGAGACGGTCCCGCGGCTCTATCCGACGATCCGGCCCGGCGCGCGCTATTACGCCTCGCTGCGCCTGCTCGAGAGCGTCAAGCGGCAGGACCCCTCGATCTTCACCAAGTCGGGCGTCATGGTCGGGCTGGGCGAGGAGCGGCTCGAGGTTCATCAGGTGATGGACGACATGCGCTCGGCCGACGTCGATTTCCTGACCATGGGCCAGTATCTCCAGCCGACGCCGCGCCACGCCAGGGTGCAGGAGTTCGTCACCCCCCAGGCCTTCGCCGCTTATGCCGCGATCGCGCGCGCCAAGGGCTTTCTGATGGTCGCAGCCTCGCCGCTCACCCGGTCGAGCTACCATGCGGGCGACGACTTCGCGGCCATGCGCGGCGCGCGGGAAGCCAAGCTCGCCTCCGGGCGTTGAGACCGCGATGCCGCGCCACAGCGAGACCCGCAACATCTGCTACGCGCCCGAACAGATGTTCGATCTGGTGGCCGACGTCGGCCGCTACCAGGAGTTTCTCCCCTGGGTCGCGGCGACGCGGGTGCGCTCGGACACGCCGTCGCTGATGATCGCGGACCTCGTCGTCGGCTTCAAGGCGATCAAGGAGACCTTCACCTCGCGGGTCACCAAGGAGCGGCCGCTGAGCCTCGCCGTCGACTATATCGAGGGGCCGCTCAAATATCTCCACAACAGCTGGAAGTTCGAGCCCGACGGGCAGGGCGGCACCGACATTCATTTCTGCGTCGACTTCGCATTCAAGTCGCGCATCTTCGAGAGCCTCGCGGGCCAGATGTTCGACCGCGCGCTGAGGCGCATGATCGGCGCGTTCGAGACGCGCGCGCACGCTCTCTACGGCGACTGTTCGGAGGGGAGCAGCAGCTCCAGCGCGCAGAGCGCCGCCTGAAGGCGCACGCCGCCGCGCCCGAGGTCCCCGAATTCGCGATGGTCCGCGACGATCTGCTTCGGATCCTCGCCGCGCAGCGCGCGTGCGAAGACCACTGTGCCGACCGGCTTGCGCGCGCTGCCGCCGTCCGGGCCGGCGATACCGGTGATCGCCACCGCGACGTCCGCCTCGGTGCGCGCGAGCGCGCCCTGCGCCATCCCCCAGGCGACGGCGATCGAGACCGCGCCGAACGTGTCGAGCACGTCCTCGCTAATCCCGAGCAAGGCGATCTTGGCTCGGTCGGAATAGGTGATGAAGCCACCCTCGAACACCTCCGACGAACCTGGAATCTCGGTCAGCGCAGCCGCGACGAGGCCGGCGGTGCAGCTCTCGGCGACTGCGATCCGACGTCCGGCGGCGCGGTTGGCCTCGACCGCCTTGCGCGCCGCCTCGACCAGCTCCGCCGGCAGACAGAAATCGCGCGTTTCGCTCATTCGCGGCAGATCGGCGGCGCGTCCTCGCCGGCTTCGGCGGCCGCGAGCCCGAGAGCGGCGGCGAAGGCCCGGCCCATATTCGCGGTGGGAAGCGGCGCCAGCGCCTCGAGCAGCTCGCTCGCGGCGCGGCATCGGGGTGCATCGAGCGAGGCCACTAGACCGGCGCTCAGCACGTCGATCATCTGGTCGGGACCCTGATCGGGGGCCCGCTCGGCCTGGCCCATCAGCCCCAGCATCGTATCGACGGCGGCGGCCCGGTCGGCCACGGTCTCGGCCCGGAGGCGGTTCGACAGGGTTCGCGCCCCGTTGCCGAGATAGGCGCCGGCCGGAAGTGATGCCGCGCATTGCCGCGCAGCGGCCTCGATCAGCGACGGGAGCATGGCGACCGCGAGCTGGCCGGCCCGCGCCGGCGGAAGACAATCCTCCTGCGCCTCGGCGGGCGGAACCGCGAGCAGCAGCGCTGCGGCGGCGATCGGCTTGATCATAGGTCCTCCAGGATGCGGATGCTCGCCACCGCCTGCGCCGCCACGCCTTCGCCGCGGCCGGTGAAGCCCAGCCGCTCGGTCGTCGTCGCCTTGATGCTAACCCCCTCGAAAGGCAGGTGCAACAAGGCCGCGACCCGGGCGCGGATCGCCTCGCGGTGGGGCCCGATGCGCGGCGCCTCGCAGACGATCGTGACGTCGACATGGTCGATCCGTCCGCCGCGCGCCTCGACCAGCGAGCAAGCATGCTCGACGAAGCGCGACGAGGCCGCACCGCGCCAGCGCGGGTCCGACGGCGGAAAATGGTCGCCGATGTCACCGGCGGCAATGGCGCCGAGGATGGCGTCGGTGAGCGCATGGAGCACGACGTCGGCATCGCTGTGGCCCTGCAGGCCGCGTTCGTAGGCGATGCGCACCCCGCCGAGCCACAGGGATTCACCCTCGCCGAAAGCGTGGACGTCGAAGCCGAGGCCGGTGCGCCCGACCATGCGACGGGCGAGGTGTTCCTCGGCGCGTGCGAAGTCTTCGTCCCAGGTGAGTTTGTCGAGCGCTGCATCCCCCGGGATGGTCGCGACCGTGATACCGGCGGCGCGGGCGATCTGGGCGTCGTCGGTGGCCGTTCCCCCAGACCAGGCGCGATGCGCGGCCAGGATCGCCTCCAGCCGGAACGCCTGCGGGGTCTGGACGCGGACCATTCCGGACCGGTCCACCAAGTCGCCTAGCGCGCCATTCGTCCTGGCGAGCGTGTCGGCGACATTCAGCACCGGCACCGCGGCACCGTGCGTCTCCAGCGCCGCCAGCAGCCGCTCCGTCACCGCCCGCGGCAGGAACGGGCGCGCCGCGTCGTGGATGAGCACGAGCCCGGCGCCGCTTTCGGCCGCGATCGCCTCGAGGCCGGCCCGGACCGAATCCTGCCGCTCGGCGCCGCCGATCGCCGGCGGGGGAAGGGAGAGGTGCCCCACCGCTTCGGCGTAGAGCGTCTCGTGCCCCTCCGCGATGACGACCCGAACCTCATCGATGCCGGCGCGCCGCAGATGCTCGACGGCGTGGGCCAGCACGGCTTTGCCGCCGAGCCTGCGATACTGCTTGGGCACGGCCCCGGCCGCGCGGCTGCCGCTCCCCGCCGCCATCAGCAATGCCACAGTGCCCGCGCTCATCGCGTCCGCCTAGCCGAGCCCAATCTTGCCCGCCAGCGGCTTTGCCCTTATCTCGCGCCCTCCCATGACGATTGCGAAGCCCATCTCCGTCGGCCCCGTCCGCATCGAAGCGCCCGTCATCCTGGCGCCGATGACGGGCGTCACCGACCGTCCGTTCCGGCGGATCGTGAAGCGCTACGGCGCCGGGCTGACCGTGACCGAGATGATCGCCAGCCAGGCGATGATCCGCGAGACCCGCCAGTCGCTGCAGAAGGCGGCCTGGGACCCGATCGAGGATCCGGTGTCGATGCAGCTCGCCGGCTGCGCGCCCGCGGAGATGGCGGAGGCCGCGAAGCTCAACGAAGATCGCGGCGCGGCGATTATCGACATCAACATGGGTTGCCCGGTCAAGAAGGTGGTCAACGGCGACGCCGGCTCGGCGCTGATGCGGGATCTGAAGCTCGCCGCCCAGATCATCGATTCGACTGTGAAAGCCGTGAAGGTCCCGGTCACGCTCAAGATGCGGATGGGCTGGGACCACCACAGCCTCAACGCTCCCGAGCTCGCCCGGATCGCCGAGGATCTCGGCGTCAGGATGATCACCGTCCACGGCCGCACGCGCTGCCAGATGTACAAGGGCGAGGCGGATTGGGCTTTCGTTCGCCGCGTCAAGCAGGCGGTGCGCCTGCCGGTGATCGTCAACGGCGACATCGGCTCGATCGACGATGCCGCGACCGCGCTGGCCCAGTCCGGCGCCGACGGAGTGATGATTGGCCGCGGCGCCTACGGGCGGCCCTGGCTGCTCGGCCAGGTCATGCATTGGCTGAAGACCGGGGTCCGCCTCCCCGACCCGGGCCTCGACGAGCAGTTCGCCCTTATTTGCGAGCAATATGAGGCGATGCTTGGGCATTACGGCGCCGAAAACGGCGTCAACATCGCCCGCAAGCATATCGGCTGGTACACCAAGGGACTTCACGGCTCGGCCGAATTCCGCAACGCTTTCAACAAGGAAGCTGACCCGGTTCGCGCCCGGTCGATGCTCCGGGACTTCTACGCGCCCTGGCTCTCGAAAGCGGCCGCCTGACCCTGAGGCGCGCCCGGACGGAACCCGCCCGGGCCAGGCCGAGCACATGAGTGTGTTCTTTATGCCACAACCTTGTGCTAGATCGGCCCGGTGAACGCCGAGACACCGATCAGCGTCGAGACGCGCCCGCGCTGGAGGCGGCGGATCTCGGTCGTGCTGCGCCGCAGCCGGCTGATTCCTTTGGTCGAGGCCGCCGCTCTGCTCGGGCTGATCGCTGCGATCATCGGCACCTATTTCGTGACCAGGGGAGGGCGGCCGGACTCGCCGATCACGCCGGCCACCGTCGCCGCTCTGCTGGTCGCGATCCTGGTCCCGGCGATGGCGTTGATGGTGCTGGTGGCGCGCCGGTTCGCGATCCGCCGCGCGACCCGCGCCGGGCTCGGGGGGAGGGGGCGGCTGCACGTCCGGCTGGTCGCCATCTTCTCGATCATCGCCAGCGTTCCGACCCTTCTCGTCGTGGTCTTCGCTTCCCTGCTGTTCCAGGGCGGGATGCAATTCTGGTTCTCGGACCGCGCCGAGACGGTGCTCGACAGCGCCCGTAACGCCTCGCAGATCTACGAGCGCGAGCATCGCGAGCGGCTCCAGCTCGACGTCGAGACGATGGGCGCCGACATGGTCGACCGGATCAACCGCTTCGGCCTCGACAGCCAGGCTTTCTACGGCGACCTGCTCTACCAGACGGCCGCCCGCCAGGTTGCGGAATCGGCGATCATCACGCTCGATCCGATGGGCCGGCTGCATCGCCGGGTGGAGTGGAATCCCGACCGCCGGCCGATCGGCGAGCAGCTCTCGCGCGACATGCTCGTCGCGCTGCCGGCCGGGCAGGTTCACGTCTCGCAGCCGACCCGCGACCGGGTCGAGGCGGTCGTGCGGCTCGATCCGCAGGCGGCGATCTATCTCTACGCGGCGCGCGCGGTCTCGCCTGATGCGATCACCGCGCTCGCCAACGCGCGCGATGCGGCCAGCGAATATAGGCGGACGCTGGAGAGCGCGCGCAAGCTGCAGCTGCGCTTCAACGCGATCCTGCTGCTGGTCTCGCTGCTCATCGTCGGCATTTCGATCTGGATCGCCCTGACCCTCGCCGACCGCCTGGTTCGCCCCGTCGGCAACCTCCTCGACGCGGCCCGGCGGGTCACCGCGGGCGATCTTTCGGCCCGCGTCCCCTCGTCCCGCGTCAACGACGAGGTCGGCACGCTCGGCAATGCCTTCAACCGGATGACCCGCCGGCTCGAGGAGCAGACCGGGGCCCTGGTCTCGGCCAACCGGCAGCTCGACAGCCGCCGCGCGTTCATCGAGGCGGTGCTGTCCGGCGTGACCGCCGGGGTCATCTCGGTCGACGATTCGCATGCGGTGCGGCTGATCAACAGCTCGGCCGAGGCTTTGCTCAGGACCGGCAGCGAGAGCCCGGTCGGCCGCAAGCTCGCCGATCTGGCGCCGGAGCTCGACCGGCAGCTCGACGCCGAGGAGCGCGAGGAGATCATCCAGCTCGCTCTTCGCGGCGAGACGCGGACGCTTGCCGTGAAGACGGTCAAGGTCGAGGGCGGCCATGTCCTCACCTTCGACGACATCACCGACCAGCTGATCGACCAGCGCCGCGCCGCCTGGTCGGACGTCGCCCGCCGCATCGCCCACGAGATCAAGAACCCGCTGACCCCGATCCAGCTCGCCGCGGAACGCCTCCAGCGGCGCTATTCCGGGGAGATCACGTCCGACGCCGGCACCTTCGAGCGCCTGACCGGAACGATCGTGCGGCAGGTCGGCGACCTCCGGCGCATGGTCGACGAATTCTCGTCCTTCGCGCGCATGCCCAAGCCCGTGTTCCGCGAGGAATCGGTGGTCGAGGTGGCGCGCCAGGCCTTGTTCCTGCACGAGGTCGCGCACCCCGAGATCGCGTTCGCGCTCGACGCGCCCGATCCCTCGCCGCGGCTGGTCTGCGACAGGCGGCTGCTCGGCCAGGCGCTGACCAACATCGTCAAGAATGCCGTCGAGGCGATTCAGCAGAAGCGGGACGAGCGGGGGGAGGGGCCGGAGGCGCCGCGCGACCGCATCTCGGTGCGCATCTCCCAGGATGGGGGCGAGCTCAGCTTCGAGGTCGCCGACACCGGCATCGGCCTTCCGGCCGACCGGAGGAACCTCACCGAGCCCTATATGACCACCCGCGCGAAGGGCACCGGCCTCGGCCTCGCCATCGTCAAGAAGATCGTCGAGGAGCATTTCGGCCGGATCGAGTTCGCAGATGCGGAGAGCGACGGCGCCGAGCGCGGGACCCGGGTGCGGATCATATTCGACGCCGCCGCGCTCGAGAGGCTCGGCGGCGGCCTGCGCTATCCCGAAGACAATGCAGCGAGCGGTTGAACCTATGGCTTTGGACATCCTCATCGTCGACGACGAACAGGACATCAGGGAGCTGGTCGCGGGCGTCCTCGAGGACGAAGGCTATTCGACCCGCACGGCGGCCGGCAGCGCGGAGGCGCTTGCCGCCCTGGCGGACCGGCGCCCGTCGCTGATCCTGCTCGACGTCTGGCTGCAGGGCTCGAAGCTCGACGGACTCCAGCTGCTAGAGGAGATCAAGCGCCGCGACGCCACTTTGCCGGTGCTGATGATCTCCGGCCACGGCAATCTCGACACCGCCGTCGCGGCGATCCGCCAGGGCGCCGTCGATTTCATCGAGAAGCCGTTCGAGGCGGGTCATCTGCTGCATCTTGTCGCGCGGGCAACCGAGACCGACCGCCTCCGCCGCGAGAATGAGAGCCTGAGGCAGCAGATCGGCCAGGAGATGGAGCTGACCGGCTCCAGCGTCGCGATCAACTCGGTGCGGGCGACCCTGAAGCGGGTGGCGCCGACCGGTAGCCGGGTGCTGATCACCGGCCCGGCGGGGGTGGGCAAGGAAGTCGCGGCGCGGCTGCTCCACAATTGGTCGCCGCGGGCGCGCGGGCCGTTCGTCGTGGTGAGCGCGGCGCGAATGACTCCCGAGCGGGTCGAGGAGGAATTGTTCGGGGTGGAGGAGGGGGGCGAGCTCGCCCGGCCGGGCCTGCTCGAGCAGGCGCATGGCGGCACTCTGTTCCTCGACGAGATCTCCGACATGCCGATCCCGGCGCAGGCCAAGATCCTGCGCGTGCTCACCGATCAGAGCTTCAACCGCGTCGGCGGCCAGCGCATGGTCAAGGTCGACATGCGCGTCGTCTCCTCGACGGCGCGGACGCTTTCGGAGGAGATCGCCGGAGGCCGCTTTCGCGAGGACCTGTTCTACCGGCTCAACGTGGTCCCGGTGCATCTCCCGGCGCTCGCCGAGCGGCGCGAGGACATTCCCGAGCTGGTCGCCCGATTCGCGGCCCGCTACGCTGCCGAGCAGCGCCTCCAGACGCCCGACTTCTCGGCCGACGCCATCGCCGCGCTCCAGGCCTATGACTGGCCCGGAAATGTCCGCCAGCTTCGAAATGTGATCGAACGCACCATCATCCTGGCGCCCGGCGCGCGGGTCGGCTGCATCGAGATCGACATGCTGCCCCCCGAGCTCCTGAACGAGCAGGCGAGCCTCAGCCCCGGCGAGGCGGTCAAGGCGATCATGGGCACTCCGCTCCGTGAAGCGCGCGAGACCTTCGAGCGAGAGTATCTGAGGGTGCAGATCCGCCGCTTCTCCGGCAACATCTCCCGGACGGCGACCTTCATCGGCATGGAGCGCTCCGCGCTGCACCGGAAGCTGAAGGCCCTCGGCCTCGGCGACACGCGCAACGAGGACAATGAATGAGGCGAGGGCCGTGATACGATCTTGAACGGGGGCGGATCGGCGCTACCTCGGCAGTCGCCAATGTGGAACGGGCTCCCGCGGACAAGGAGAAGAGAGATGGCCGACAAGGTCAACAATCTCCAGGACCTGTTCCTGAACGGCCTCAGGCGGACCAAGACGCCCGTCACGATGTTCCTGGTCAAGGGCGTGAAGCTCCAGGGGATCATCACCTGGTTCGACAATTTCTCGGTGCTGCTGCGGCGCGAAGGGCAGGCGCAGCTCATCTACAAGCACGCAATCTCGACGATCATGCCCGCCCAGCCGATCGACTTGAAGGAGATCGAGGCCGCCTTCGCGGAGCAGATGGACCGGAAGAAGCCCGCTTTGCTCCAGGAGGTGTTCCTCCACGCCGTCCGCCGGTCGGGCGAGCCGGTGACCATGTTTCTGGTGAACGGCGTGATGCTCCAGGGCGAGATCGCCGCCTTCGACCTCTTCTGCATGCTCCTCCAGCGCGACCAGCTGTCGCAACTCGTCTACAAGCACGCAATCTCGACTGTGCAACCGGAGAGTCCGATCAGCTTCATCGAGTCGCAGGACGAGGAGCAGCGCGCCTGAGCACCGGATTCGAACGCGACCCGGACTTCGCCCGCGGCGCGCGCGCCGTGATCGCGCTTCCCGATCTCGGCGCGCAATCGCTGCGCAACGTCGAGGCGCGCCTGGACGAGGCGGCGGGCCTCGCCGAGGCGATCGGAATCGAAGTGGTCGAGAAAAGGCACTTTCGGATCCGCAGCCCGCGTCCGGCCACCCTGTTCGGGACAGGGCAGACCGAAGCGATCGCCGAGGCCGTCGCCGGGCACGAGGCCGAATTGCTGATCGTCGACGCCGCGATCACCCCGATCCAGCAGAAGAATCTCGAGACGGCGGCCAAGGCGAAGGTGATCGACCGAACCGGTCTCATCCTCGAGATTTTCGGCGAGCGAGCCGCCACCGCGGAGGGGCGCCTGCAGGTCGAGCTCGCCCATCTCGACTATCAGGCCGGGCGGCTGGTGCGGTCCTGGACGCACCTCGAGCGCCAGCGCGGCGGCTTCGGCTTCCTCGGCGGCCCCGGCGAGACCCAGATCGAGGCGGACCGCCGGCTCATCCGGGACCGGATGGCGAAGCTGCGCCGGGAGCTCGACCAGGTCACCCGGACGCGCTCCCTCCACCGCGCCCGCCGGCAGCGGGCGCCGTGGCCGGTGATCGCCCTCGTCGGTTACACCAATGCTGGCAAGTCGACGCTTTTCAACCGGCTCACCAAAGCCGAAGTGCTTGCCGAGGACCTGCTCTTCGCCACGCTCGATCCGACCATGCGCGAGATCGAGCTGCCCGGCTTCGACAAGGCGATTCTCTCGGACACGGTCGGCTTCATCTCGGAGCTTCCGACCCAGCTCGTCGCCGCTTTCCGCGCGACGCTCGAGGAGGTGATCTCGGCGGACCTCATCGTCCACGTCCGCGACGTCTCGCATCCCGACAGCGAGGCGCAGCGCGCGGACGTCGAGCAGGTGCTCGCCGAGATCGGCATCCGGCAGGCCGAAGGGGAGGAGGGCGGTGCCCCGATGATCGAGGCCTGGAACAAGGTCGACCTGCTGGACGGCGAGGGTTTGGACCGCGTCCGGGCCGAGGGCGAACGACGGGACAATATCGTGCTGATCTCGGCGCTTGCCGGGCAAGGCGTCGACAATCTGCTCGAATGCGCCTCGCGCCAGCTTCGCAAGGGGTCCGACGTCCGGACGGTCCGGCTGTCGCTCGGCGAAGGCGACACGATCGCCTGGCTGCACGCGAACGGCGAGGTCCTCGGCCAGCGTTTTGAATGCGAGGGCGAGGCCGAGATCGACGTCCGCCTCTCCGCGGCGGACTGGGCGCGCTTCGAGGGCCGGCGCGCTTCGCGCTCCTAAAGTTCTCGCTTCGCTCGTTGCCAGAGGGATTCCAGCGTACGGATATCCATTGAATTCAGTGGCTTGTCGGAGATTTCTTCCACTTTGCGGAAGCGCTGCTCGAAGCGCGCGACGGCTTCGCGCAGCGCCGCTTCGGGGTCGACGTCGCGGTGCCTGGCATAATTGACGACGGAGAAGAGCAGGTCGCCGATCTCGTGGGCCAGCTCTTCCGGGCCCTCGGCCGATTCGATCTCGTCCAGCTCCTCGTCGATCTTGGCGCGCGGGCCCGCGGCGTCCGGCCAGTCGAAGCCGACGCGGGCGGCGCGGCGCTGGATCTTCTCCGCGCGCTTCAGCGCCGGCAGCGCGAGCGCGACATGGGCGAGGGCGCTCTTGTCCTCGCGCGCGCCGCGCTCGTCGGCCTTGAGCTTTTCCCAGCCGGGACTCTCGGCTTCGCGGCCGAAAATGTGCGGATGGCGCCGCACCATCTTGTCCGCAATCGCCGACAACACGTTGTCGATATTGAAGAATCCCAGCTCCTCGGCAATCCTGGCATGATAGACGACCTGGAGTTGGAGGTCGCCGAGCTCGTCGAGGAGATCCGCCATGTCGCCGCGCGCGATCGCATCGGCGACCTCATAGGCCTCCTCGATCGTGTAGGGCGCGATCGTCGCGAAGCTCTGCTCGCGGTCCCAGGCGCAGCCGTTTACCGGATCGCGCAGCCGCCGCATGATCCCGACCAGGCGACCCAGGCCCGAGGAGGGCACCTCATCATCGGCCATCTTCAAGTCCGATAATATACATTATGTAAAATGCACCTAGGGCCGGAGGACGAGGATCCGCCCCTCGACGCTCCAGCTGCGCAGGGAGGACAGAAAATTCATCCCGATGACGTTCATGTCGCCGAACGCTTCCGAGATATGGACGTCGAGGTTGCGCCGCTCGATCGTCCCGACCTTCAACGTCTCCGCCCGGCCGCGCTGCACGGCGACGATACCGTTGGCGGTGCGCACCATCGCCGGAAAGCGGCTGCTCGGCGCGATGCGGGCGCGGTCGGCGACGTCGCGGGAGATGCTGGTCGTCGTCGCGCCGCTGTCGATCAGGAAGCGCACCGGCTCGCCGTTCAGTTCGGCGTCGACCCAGAAATGGCCGTCTCCCGACCGCCGCACCCGCAGCTCCTCGCCGTGCTGCTCCTGAACCACTCCGCCGCGCGCCTCGAGCACCACGCGTTCCCACAGAGCCACGAAATCATCCTTCATCGTGAAGATCACGAACGCCGCCGCGAAGATCAGCACCCAGGCGGCGAGCATCTTGATGCCCTGGCTGATCGGGATCCGCCGCACCAGCAAGGCGCTGGCAACCAGCACCAACACGCCGACGAGATAGAGGAGCTGGACCGCCTGATCGCCCTGGCTCACGGCGTGACCTCCAGGCCGTCATAGCCGGGCTCGACTCCCGGCGGGAGCTCGTCGAGCAGGGTGCGATAGTCCATGCTGTTGTCCATGTGGGTCAATATTGCCCTCCCCGCCCCGATGCGCGCAATCCATTCCAGCGTCTGGGCGAGATGCGAGTGCGTCGGATGGGGGCGGCGCCGCAGCGCATCGACGATCCACAGGTCGACGCCTTGGAACAGCGTCTCCATCTGCGGAGTCAAATCATTGAAATCCGTGGAATATGCGATCGACTTACCGTCCGCTTCGAAGCGCAAACCGGCGCTGGTGATCGGTCCGTGGGGCTGGTCGACGGTGCGGATCGTCACGCCGCCAATCTCCATCTCGTCGGGGAGGAGGTAGCCGGAGGCGATCTCCGGATAGCCGGCGGCCCGGCCGTCGAACACGTAGGCGAAGCGCTCCCGCAGCAGGACGAGGGTCGGCTCGCGGGCATAGCCGTCGATCGGCCGCTGATAGACGTGGTAGAGCTGCCTCAGATCGTCGATGCCGTGGCAATGATCGGCATGGTCGTGCGTCCAGATGACCGCGTCGATCGTGTGGATGTCGCCCGCCAGCAGCTGCTCGCGAAGGTCCGGCCCCGTGTCGACGAGGATGTTGGTGTCGTCGTGGCTGATCAGGATCGACACGCGGAGCCGCCGATTGCGCGGCTCGGCCGGGTTGCACATGCCCCAGTCGTTGCCGATCCGCGGCACGCCCGACGAGGTCCCGCAGCCGAGGATGCGGACCTTCACGCAGCCGCCTTGGCGAACAGCCGGCGGAAATTGGCGGACGTGGCGGCGGCGAGCCGGTCGACGCTTTCCCCGCGAAGCTCGGCGAGGAAGCGCGCGGTGTCGGCAACGAAGGCGGGCTCGCAGGGGCGGCCGCGGTGCGGCACCGGCGCGAGGAAGGGCGAATCGGTCTCGATCAGCAGCCGGTCGAGAGGGATGGTCTTGGCCGTTTCCTGAAGGTCGCGGGCATTCTTGAAGGTGACGATTCCCGAGATCGAGATGAACAGGCCGAGCGCGAGCGCCTTGTCGGCGAAATCGCGGCTGGCGGTGAAGCAGTGGATCACGCCGTTGAAGGCGCCCTTCCCCATTTCCTCGGCGAGGATCTGGTGGGTGTCGGCTTCCGCCTCGCGGGTGTGGACGATGATCGGCAGCCCGGTCTCGCGCGCCGCGGCGAGATGCGCCCGAAAGCTCGCCCGCTGGCGGTCCCGGTCCGACCGGTCGTAATAGAAATCGAGCCCGCTCTCGCCGATGCCGACCACGCGGGGATGGCGGGCCTTTTCGACGAGAGTGGCCGCCTCGACGTCCTCGTGGGTGTCCGCGTCGTGCGGATGGACGCCCACCGAGGCGAACACGTCGGCCTCCCGTTCGGCGAGGCCCATCACCTCGTCCCACTCGGCCGCGCGGGTCGAGATGTTGAGCATCGTCCCGACGCCGGCCGCGCGGGCGCGGGCGAGCACCGCGGGCTGGTCCTCGACCAAGCCCTTGTAGTTCAGATGGCAGTGGCTATCGACGAACATCAGCCGTCCTCGGGCGCCTCGAGCCGCGGGAAGATCGGCGTCGGCAGCGCCAGCGTGAAGCCGGAGGCGGCGAGGCGGTCGTAGCGGCCGGTGTCGGCCAGGACCGTAAAGTCGCGCTCGCCCGGCGGAACGCCCATCTGGTCGAGCAGTCTCGCCGCCGAGGCCGGAATGACGGGAGAAATTGCGACGGCGAGGTCGACGATTGCCGCGCAGAGCGTCGCGAGAACGGCGGTCATCCGATCGGGATCGGTCTTGCGCAGGGTCCAGGGCGCCTGCGCGTCGATATATTGGTTGCACGCGAAGACCGCGCGCAGCCACGCTTCGATCCCCTGGCTCAAGGCGAGCTCGGCGAAGCGGTCGGGCAGCTCCATCGCGGCGGCGCGTCGGACGAGGGCGAGCAGCTCCTCGTCGGCCGGCTCCCCTCTCCCGCCCTGCGGCATCGCACCGCCGCAATTCTTGGCGATGAACGACAAGGTGCGCTGAGCGAGGTTGCCGAAGCTGTTGGCGAGATCGGCGTTGACGCGGGTCACGATCGCCTCGGGGCTGTAGCTCCCGTCCTGGCCGAAGGTGACGTCGCGCAGGAGAAAGTAACGGACCGCGTCGGTTCCGAAAGCCGCGACGAGCGCCTCGGGCGCGACGACGTTGCCGGCCGACTTCGACATCTTCTCGCCGCGCAGCAGCACATGGCCGTGTCCGAACACCTGCTTCGGCAGCGGCAGGCCCGCCGACATTAGGAAGGCCGGCCAGTAAACGGCGTGGAAGCGCACGACGTCCTTGCCGACGACATGGATATCAGCCGGCCAGTATCGCTTGTAAGTGTCTGATTCCGTGTCCGGATAGCCAACCCCGGTAAGATAGTTGGTGAGCGCGTCGAGCCACACGTACATGACGTGGTCCTCCGAGCCGGGAACCGTCACGCCCCAATCGAAGCTGGTTCGCGACACCGAAAGGTCGGACAGTCCCCCCTCGACGAAGCGGAGGACTTCGTTGCGCCGCGTCTCGGGCCGGATGAAATCGGGATGGGCCGCATAATGCGCGAGGAGCCTCTCCTGGTAAGCGGACAGCCGGAAGAACCAGCTTTCCTCGACCGTCCACTCGACCGGCGTGCCCTGCGGCGAAAGCTTTTCGCCGCCGTCTGCGACGACCAGCTCCTTCTCGTCGTAATATGCTTCGTCGCGGACCGAGTACCAGCCTTCGTACCGGCCGAGATAGAGGTCCCCGCGCTCGGCCATCGCCTGCCAGATCGCCTGACTGGCGCGATGGTGCGCCGGCTCGGTCGTGCGGATGAAGCGATCGAACGAGATGTTGAGACGCTCATCCATGTCCCTGAAGATCGCCGACATGTCATCCGCGAGCTTGGCTGCATTCAGGCCCTTCTCGCGCGCAGCCTGCGCCATTTTGAGGCCATGCTCGTCGGTGCCGGTCAGGAAGAAGACGTCGCGGCCGGAAAGACGCTGGAAACGTGCGATGACGTCTGCGGCGATCGCCTCATAAGCGTGGCCGACGTGGGGCGGGCCGTTCGGATAGTTGATCGCGGTGGTGATGTAGAAGGGCTCGCTCATCGCCGGCGCGTCTAGAGCATCATCGCCCGGCCGTCACGCCGCTCTGTCGCGGGCCGGCGCGAGCGCAGCGATCATGCCGGCCAGCTCGAAGACGACGCTCTGGGGATCGAGCGAGAGCCGCAGGGCGCCGCCGGCAAGGTCGGAGGCTCGTTCCCATTGACGCAGCGCTTGCGCGAGCGCCGGGCCGTCGCGGCGGCGGGCCTCGGCGGCGATGAACGAAGGAGTGCGGGTGAGAAAAGCCTCGTAGCGCGGCTGCGCGGCCTTGAGAGATAGCGAAGCAGCGAGGGCCGAGCGGCGCTCATTCGCGGGATCGCCGGTCGCCGCCAGCTCCCGCATCGTCCCCTCCAGCCCGGCGACGTCCAAACCGCGAAAGCCGATGGCACGGCCGGGAGATCCCTCCCCCGCTTCGGCGAGCGCCCTGATCTCCTCCCTGCCCGCGTCGGGCAGAGCGGCTTCCAGCGCCGACGTCATGGCGGCATCCTCCAGTCGGGACAGGCGCAGCTGGCGGCAGCGTGAGCGGATGGTGGGGAGCAGCCGCTGGGAAGCGTGGCTCACCAGCAGGAACAGACTGTTCGGCGGCGGCTCCTCGAGGTTCTTGAGCAGGGCATTGGCCGCGGCTCGCTCGAGATCGTCCGCCGAGTCGATCACCACGACGCGCCAGGGGGAGAGCGAGGTGGTGGTCGAGAACAGCCGCTGGAGGCCGCGGACCTGGTCGACGGCGATCGAACGGGCGAGTTCGCCATTGTCCTTCGTCAACCGCTCGAGGCGCATCAGGTCCGGATGGCTGCCGGCCTCGACCAGTCGCGCGATCGGGTGCTCGTCGGGGACGTCGAGGCCCGGCAAGGTCACCGGCGGACCGGCGCCGTCGGCGAGCACCTTCAGAGCCGCTTTCGCCGCGAACGTCGCCTTCCCGACGCCCTCGGGCCCGCCGATCAGCCAGGCATGGTGGAGGCGGCCGGAATCGAGGCTCTCGCGGAATGCCGCCACCGCTTCGTCATGGCCGAACAGCGGGATCACAGCAGATCCTCGATCGCGTCGAGCAGGCGCGAGGTCACTTCCTCGGGGGGGCCTGACGCATCCACCAATCTGAACCGGGCCGGGTCAGCTCTTGCTAACTCGCGGAAGGCTTCAATTACCTTGTGGTGATAATCCGCTCCCCGCCGGCCAATCAGATCCTGTCCGTACAGGTCGCGGAGCGTCACGCGGCGGTCGGCGTCTTCCATGGGGAGCGTGAGAAGTAATGTACGGTCAGGCAAGAAATTGCCGCTGCCGATCTCATGTAACTTCCGAATCGTGTCGAAGCCCAGACCGCCTGCCCCACCCTGGTATGCGATAGAACTGTCGACGAACCGATCCGAGATAACCCATGCTCCCCGCTCGACCGCGGGTTTGATGACGTGGGTCACATGATCCGACCGGGCGGCCGCGAACAGGAGCGCTTCAGCCTCAGGTGTCCAGCGCTGCTCATCCCCCATCAGAAGGAGCTCACGAATTGCATTCGCCCCCGGTGTGCCACCTGGCTCTCGGGTTTCCACCACGTCCAAGCCCTGGTCGCGAAGGTAGGCCTCCAGCGCCTTCGCCTGCGTCGATTTGCCGGCGCCTTCGCCACCCTCCAAGCTGATGAAGCGCCCCCTCACCTCCTCAGCCGAGCAATGACGCCAGGCCGTTCCAGATGCGGCCGAAGAAGCCCGCCTCGCCGACCGCATTCTCGGCGACCAGCGGCATCGTCTGTTCCACCCCTCCGGCAGTGACGACGAGATCGGCGATGTGCTGGCCCTGCGCGATCGGCGCCTTGACCGGCCCCTGATAGACGATTCGGGCTCGAACGTCCCGGCCGAGCCCCGCGGCGAAGGTGACGGCGATGTCGCGCGGCGCGACGAGGCCGACGCTGGAATCCCCGCCGAGCTGGACGCGCGCCTCGCCGACCCGCTGGTTCGCTCGGAACAGCGGGCGGGTCTGCCAGGCGTTGAAGCCCCATTCCATGAAGCGCACCGATTCCTCGATGCGCTGGTTGAAGCCGGTGAGCCCGGCGACGACCATCACCAGGCGCCGTCCGCTGCGTTCCGCCGAGCCGGTGAAGCCGTAGCCGGCCTCCGCCGTATGGCCGGTCTTGAGCCCGTCCGCGCCGGCGACGCGGCCGAGCAGCGGGTTGCGGTTGCCCTGGACGATCGGCTGGTTCCCGCCCAGCGTCCGCCCCCAGGTGAAGTTGGGCTGGCCGTAAAAGGCCCGGTAGAGCTGGGGGTGGTCCTGGACCGTGGCCCGCGCCAGCGTCGCGAGGTCCCGCGCGGTCGTATAGGTGACGCCGTTATCCGGCCAGCCGACCGGATTGCCCCAATGCGAGTTCCTGAGGCCGAGCTGCTGCGATTCGCGGTTCATCAGCGCGACGAACGCGGCCTCGGTCCCCGAAATGCATTCGGCCAGCACCACCGAGGCGTCGTTGCCCGAGAGCGTGACGATTCCGTGCAGCAGGTTGCGGACGCTGACCTGCTCGCCCGGCGAGAGGAACATGGTCGAGCCCGCCGCCGGCCCGTGCCAGCGCTGCCACGTCTCCGGGCGCACCGTGCACATCCGCTCGAGCTGGAGCTCGCCCGATTTCAAGAGGTCGAAGGCGACGTGGACCGTCATGATCTTCGCCATCGACGCTGGCGGCATGCGCCGGTCCGCATCCTTGGCAAAGAGGACGGCGCCCGAGGACAGATCGACCATATAGGCAACCGGCGCGGGAGTCTCGAACGGCGGCGCCTGGGCGACGGCCGGCGAAACCAGAATGGTAGAAAGGCCGATGAAAAACAGCGCCTTGCGCATCATCTTTGACAACTCTCCGGGGCGGATCGATGAACGAATGGAACGAGGCTTCGTCCTTAACCGCTCCCCTCCCTCTCCGCCAGCCGGTTCGGGCGGGCAGCTAGTTCGCGATGCCGTCGGCAAGCAGCAGCACGCTCAGCGCGTAGAAGTTGGAGCAATTGTAATCGAGGATGGTGCGGTAGTTGTTGGTCGTCAGGTAAGCCGTGGCCCCGGGCCCGTCGGGCTCGATCAACGAGGCCATGTCGCGGTCGGACAGGCCCCCGCGAAGCGGTACGACGCCGAGCCGCCGCCATTCGCCGATCGTCATCCAGCGACTGTGGCGCGCGAACACGCGCGGACAGCGCGGCGCGCGCAGCCGCGGCGCGACCGCGGCGCGGTCAAACCCCGAGGACACCGAGGCCGGCACGCCCCACCGCAGGTTCGGCTTCCAGCCGGCATTGCTCAGATAGTTGGCGATCGAGGCAAGCGCGTCGATCGGGCTGTTCCAGATGTCCGAGCGGCCGTCCCCGTCGCCGTCGACCGCGAGCCGGAGATAGACGCTCGGCAGGAATTGCGGGTGACCCGTGGCGCCCGCCCAGCTGCCGCGCAGCGTCGAGCGCGGAATGCCGCGATCCATCATCTTCAAGGTGGCCACGAACTCTTCGGAGAAAAGCTGCCGGCGGCGCCCCTCATATGCGAGGCTGGCGAGCGAGTTCAGGAGGTCGAAATCGCCGGTGACGGCGCCGAAGCTGGTTTCCTTGCCCCAGATCGCCACCAGCACCGCCGGGTCGACGCCGTAGCGCCGGCCGATATCGCGCAGGCGGGGCAGGTTCGCCGCATAGCGCTCGCGGCCGCGGGCGATGAGCGCCGGAGTGACATGGCGCGCCCGATAGGGGGCGAAGGGCGGATTGGCGTTGCTCGACGGCCCGCCGCCCGGCTGTGCGCGGTCGAGCTCGACGGTGCGGGGGCTGAAGGCCAGGGTGGGAAATACCCGCTCGATAGTGGCGCGGCTGACACCGGCCCGCTCCGCCTGGGCGCGCAGCTGCGGGAGGTAAGCGGCGAAGCCCTGCTCGCTGAGGCTTCCCGATTGGGCCGCGGCCGCCGTCGCCGCGACCGGCAGCAAGGCGACCGCGCTGTCGCCGAGCTCGGTGGCCGGGGACGTCAGCGCCGCGAAACCGGCGGCCAGTGGAACGACAACGCGCATGCTCTACCTCGCTTGCCTTCGATACATGGCACAGCCTGTCGCTGCGATGAAAGGCCGCAATCGCCGCAACTTGCACAAAAATGGCGCCGCGCGGTACAGCCGCCCCGCGCGGAGAGGTGGCCGAGTGGTTTAAGGCAGCGGTCTTGAAAACCGCCGTGGGTGCAAGCCCACCGTGGGTTCGAATCCCACCCTCTCCGCCAGCCGGACCTCGCGCCGAAGCCCCATCGCCATCGGGACGATTCCTTCATGATTTCAAAGGGAAGACGGCCAAAGGCTTGCGAAACCGCCTCGATTGGACTAGGCGCGAAGCGCGTTTGAGAGGGGCTCGTTTTTCCATGTTCAAGAGATCGATCAGGCTGCTGGCGGCGATCGGGCTGCTATTCGCGGCCGCCACTCCGGCGTCGGCATCCTGGCTGCGCGCCGAGAGCGAGCATTTCATCGTCTACAGCGAGAGCAACGAGGCCACCCTGCGCCGCCAGGTGCTGATGCTCGAGGATTTCGACGCGCTGCTGCGGCTGCTCACCGACGTCCGCAGCAACGATCCGGTCCAGAAGCTGCCCGTCTACCTCGTCCGCAGCAACGGCGAGCTGAGGCAGGTCGCCCGCGTCGGAACCAGCGTGGGCGGCTTCTATTATCCTTCGTCGCGCGGTATCGCCGCCTTCATCAATGCGGGCCTGAACGGCCTGGTCGGCGAATATGTCGGCCCCAACGAGATCCTCTTCCACGAATATGCGCATCACTTCATGATGCAGTTCCACAGCAACGCCTATCCAACCTGGTATGTCGAAGGCTTCGCGGAATATCTCGGGACGGCCCGCTTCGTGGACCAATATGTCGAGATCGGGCGCGCCAGCGACATGCGCACCATGGTGCTCAGCAACCGCGCCAACTGGGTCCCGTTCGAGTGGATCCTGTTCCAGCGCGAACGCGTGCCCGATCAAGCCCGCTTCTATTCCCAGAGCTGGATCCTCACCCATTATTTGCTCAGCGACGACACGCGCCGCCAGCAGCTGGTGGCCTATCTGAACGCGCTCGCCCGACGCGAGCAGCCCCGCGCCGCCTTCCGCGCCAGCTTCGGAATGGACCCCGGCCAGATGCAGACCCGCATCGAGCGCTATGCGACGCAGCCGCTTCGCATTACACGTCTCGACCGCTCCAGCGTCGCCCGACCGCCGCAGATCGCGATCACTCCTTTGCCCCGGTCGGCCGACCAGCTGCTGCTGACGCAGGCGGCTTTGTCGCTCGGTGCCGAGCCCGAGCCGAGCGACGTCGCCCGCGTGCGCCGCATCGCTCGGGGCAACGACCCGCTCTCGAAGCGCGTACTCGCGGAGGTCGAGCTCCTCGCGGGCGACGGACCGGTCGCCGAGCGTCTCCTCACCGAGCTGCTCGCGGCCACTCCCAACGACCCCGAGCTGCTGTACCTGCGCGGAATGCGTCACGTCGTCGCGGCCCGCGCGGCTGAGGGCGATGCCCGCAGGGAGCAGTACCGGCTCGCGCGTTCGTGGCTGACCCGGGCACATCGCGCCGACGCGCGGCACTTTCCCTCCCTCTACCGCTACGTGGAGACCTTTTCGGGGGAGCCCACGTTCACCAGCGACAACAACGTCAATGCGGTCCTGCTGGCGATGCAGTTGGCGCCGCAGGTCTACGAGATCCGGATGGCCGCGGGGGCAATGCTGATCCTGCGCGGGGAGCACGAACAGGCCCAGCGCATCCTCGAGCCGCTGGCGAGCAACGCGCATAGCGGCGCATGGGCGCAACGCGCGCGCGCTTTGCTTCAGAAGGCGATCGACCGGACCAGCGAAGGCGTCACGGTGGAATTCTACCGGCCGCGCGGCCAGCGCGACGACGACTGAGCGACGTAGCGGCCGGTCCTTCGGCCTTCTGTGGACAATTTGGGCTCGATCGCGCAGGGAGCGCGCGCAGCCACAAATGAGGAAGAGATGACCGAAGCGAGGCCCCTCCCCTTCGATTGGGCGGACCCGTTCGCGCTCGACGCGCAGCTGACCGACGAGGAGCGGCTGGTTCGCGACACGGCCGAAGGCTATGCCCAGGAGCGCCTCCAGCCGCGCGTCACCAAGGCCTTCCTCGACGAGGATTTCGACCGCGCGATCATGAGCGAGATGGGCGCGCTCGGCCTGCTCGGTGCCACCATCCCGACGCGCTACGGCGGCGCAGGCCTCAATTATGTCAGCTACGGCCTCGTCGCCCGCGCGGTGGAGCGCGTCGACAGCGGCTATCGCTCGGCCATGAGCGTCCAATCCTCGCTGGTGATGCATCCGATCCACGCTTACGGCAACGAGGAGCAGCGGACGAAATACCTGCCCGCGCTCGCCCGCGGCGAGCTCATCGGCTGCTTCGGCCTCACCGAGCCCGATGCGGGCTCCGACCCCGGCTCGATGCGCAGCCGCGCGGTCAAGGTCGACGGCGGCTATCGCCTCTCCGGCGCCAAGATGTGGATCACAAATTCGCCGATAGCCGATATCTTCGTCGTCTGGGCGAAGTCCGACGCGCATGGCGGCCGCATCAGGGGCTTCATCCTCGAAAGGGGGATGAAGGGCCTCAGCGCCCCCAAGATCGGCGAGAAGCTGTCGCTGCGCGCGTCGATCACCGGCGAGATCGTGATGGACGAGGTCGAGGTGCCGGAGGCGAATCTGCTTCCGGACGCGAGCGGCCTTGCGGGGCCGTTCGGCTGCCTCAACCGCGCCCGCTACGGTATCGCCTGGGGCTCGATGGGCGCGGCGGAGGCCTGCTTCCGCGCAGCCAGGTCCTACACGCTCGACCGGAAGCAGTTCGGCCGACCGCTCGCCGCCACCCAGCTCGTCCAGATGAAGCTCGCCAACATGGCCACCGAGATCTCGCTCGGGCTGCAGGCGGCACTGCGGGTGGGCCGTCGGCTCGACGAAGGCGAGCTGATCCCGGAGACGATCAGCCTGATCAAGCGCAACAATGTCGGAAAGGCGCTCGACATCGCCCGCACCGCCCGCGACATGCACGGCGGGAACGGCATCTCGGCCGAGTTCCAGGTGATGCGCCACGCCATGAACCTCGAGACGGTCAACACCTACGAGGGCACGCACGACGTCCACGGCCTGATCCTCGGCCGGGCGATCACCGGCATTCCCGCCTTCTAAAGCTGCTCGAGCTCGCGCGGATCCCTGCTCGACGAGGACCGGGAGGATGCGATCCCCTCTCCTAAACCGCTGGTCGGGCACGCGAAGCGCGGCTAGCATGAGGCGTGAGCCTGCTCCTGACCGTAGCGGCTGCGCCCTTTGCCCAAGGCATCGCCGCGCCGCCTCCGACGCCCGAGCAGGCGGTGGTGCGCCAGCAGGCCGAGGTGCGGGCGGCGATCGACAGCTCACCCTGCCGCGGCGGTGCCACCCCTCAGGAAATCGTCGTCTGCGGCGAGCTCTATTCGGCGCTGCCTGACCGCGCGGCCCGCTCGGGCTACGACCCCTCTCGAGAGTTCGCCGCGCCGGCGAGCGGGCCCTGGTTCCGGTTCAGACGGGGCCCGCTGTCGCTGACCTGCTGCTCGGTGGAAGGCAGCCGCGGCACCGGCGCCGGACTCAGCCTCAGGCTGCTCTTCTAACAGGGCTCAGTGTCCGGCGTGGCCCGCGTGGCCGGCCTGGGCCGCGGACGAAGCCGACCGGGTCCGGTGGTGCGCGCAGCTGACGTTCGGGTTGAACTGCGCATAGAGGCCGCGCGGATTGTCCCGATAGAGCCAGACATGCTGGTCGTAATGCGGCTCGAAACCGTGCGCCTCGTCGATCGGCGTGGCGGGGTCGTCGGCCATGCTGTCATAGGGACGGCCGTGGATCGTCGGGCGCTCGGCGTGGCCGGCGGCGTGCCACGCATGCTGGAACACCAGATTCTCGACCGCCACGAGTTGCAGCGACCCGTCGGCTTGCGGCTCGTAAATCAGGATCGAGGGACGGTTCCAGTCGGTATGGGTGCCGTTGCCGTCGACGCGCGGATTGGGCGGCGCCGTGATTCCGAGCAGGTCCGGGCGGAAGAAGTGGATGCCCATGGCGCCATATTCGGCGGGACGGCCCATCATTTCGGCGGTGTCGCACATGTCGGTCGGATCGCGGACATAGCCTTCGGCGAGCGCCACCTCGACATTCTGGAACCGCTCGGTGGCGGCGCGGATCGTCGCGAGGTCCGGCTCCTGCTGCGCAGCGGCGGGCGCGGCGACGGCGAGGAGCAACGGCAAAGCGGTGAGCAGCAAGGTGCCTTTCATCTTCGTCTCCTGTTCTTGCGGGCGGTCAGGCGGCGTCGCGCGCGGGGGCGCGGATCGCTTCCTGCCAGGCATAGAAAGCAGCATTGGCGCGCTCCCAGGACGGACGCGCCTGGACAGCGGCGAGCCAGCGGCGGACGTTTGGCCACCGCGCGAGGCTGAATCCGACCATTTCGCCGATCGTGACCAGCGAGGCGCCGAACATGTCGGCGATGCTGAAGCTGTCGCCGGCGACCCAGGTACCGAGATCGCCGATCATGTGGTCGTTCAGCACCTGGAGCCGCGCTTCGGCGCGGCCGCGATGCCAGGCGAGCAAGGCCGTCCGCTGCGCCTCGTGCACCTGATAGTGCGGCAGGATCTGCGGGTAGACGATGCCGTAGCCGTGGTCGCGGTAGAAGCCGGTGTTGAACCAGTCGAGCGCCTCGTCGACCTTCGCCCGCTCGCGCAGCTCCTTCGGGTAGGCCGGCGAATCGGCGAGTTCGGCGAGGTAGCGTAGGATCGCGGCCGACTCGGTGAGGACGAAGCCGTCCTCTTCGAGCACGGGGACAGCGCGGTTGGGGTTGATCGCGGCGAACCAGTCGGCGAGGTGCTCGCCGGCGGCGAGGCGGACGGTCACCAGCTCGATGTCGAGTCCATGCTCAACAAGGAAGATCGAAAGCGGCCTCGAGACGGTCGAGGCGGGATCGTAGTAGAGCTTGCGCACGGGTTCCTCCGGATCGGGGTTCCCGCGCCGTCTGGCGCCTGCCTGTTTCGCGCGAATTTCGCGCCCGGCTCTATTTCGTTTCGTTTGTAACGCGCCGGCGGAAGATGAGCGTCGCCTCGCCTTTGTAAGCCGTCTCCTCCGCGCGAACGAAGCCGGCGCGCTCGGCGAGGCGGATCGAGGGAGCGTTGTGCGGTGCGATGATCGCGACGATCTCGGGCGCGGCGAGGACCTCGTCCGCCCAGGTGAGCGCGGCTTTCACGCCCTCGAGTGCATAGCCTCGACCGTGGACGTGCGAGACGAACAGCCAGCCCATCTCCGGCAGGCCCTCGATCGACGGATCGAGCTCGCGCTTGAAGTCGGCGAAGCCGAGCTGGCCGATATAGGCGCCGTCGTTGCGACGCTCGACCGACCAATAACCGAAGCCGAGCGTCGCCCAGAGGCCAGGCCCCTGCAAAAGTCGGCGCCAGGCGTCTTCGCGCGCCATCGGGGCGCCGGTCAAGTGGCGCATCACCTCGCGGTCGCCGAGCATGGCGGCATGCGCGTCGAGGTCCCTGGCTTCGGTCTGCCGGAGGATCAGCCGCGCAGTCTCGATCCGCGGCGCGGCGACGGCTGCGCCGCTTACTTGCGGCCGCCCAAGGTGAGGCCGCCGAAGCGCTTGTTGAAGCGGGCGACCTGGCCGCCCGTGTCGAGCGTGCGGCCGGTACCGCCGGTCCAGGCCGGGTGCGCGGTCGGATCGATCTCGAGCTGCAGCGTGTCGCCCTCCTTGCCCCAGGTGGAGCGGGTCTCGAACACGGTGCCGTCGGTCATCTGGACCTTGATCATATGGTAATCGGGGTGGGCGCCGGTTTTCATTGTCTTTTGCTTTCAGTGGTTTGGCTGGTTCCGACCAGCCTCGACAGGACATCGGCACGCGCTCTAGCCGCAAAGGGCCAAATTGACAAGCGGCGCTGCGGCGCAATAGGAAGGCGGTCGGCGAAGGTGCCGCCCCTCAAAAAGGCGGCTTAAATGGCAAGTCCGGTGCAAGGCCGGCGCTGTGCCCGCAACTGTGAGCGAGGCCATATCGGCCTCGCGAGCCAGAAAACAGCCTCCGCTCGTCGTCCGCGCCCGGCCGGGACCAGCCTGCGGTGCGTGGTCCGGCGGCGTGCGTCGAACCTCCGTGACGACATTCGTGTGTCGTTAGAGGAGGTTACAATGCATCCTTTCATTCTCATAGCAGCATTACAATCGTCCGATCCGCTGATCGTTACCGGCTCACGCGAGCCGTTGCCGGCGGTGCAGGCCCCGGCGGCAGCCACCCGATTCGAGGACAATGCGCTCCGCGCCCTCGATCTCCCCCACGCCCCCGATCTGCTGCGGCTTCTGCCCGGCGTCTCGGTCTCGACCTCGGGACCCCGTGGGACCCAGACCCAAGTGCGCATTCGCGGTGCCGAGGCGAACCACAGCCTGCTCTTCGTCGACGGGATCCGCCTCAACGATCCCGCTGCAGGCAACGAAGCCCGGTTCGAGCTGCTCAATACCGATCTCCTCTCCGGGATCGAGCTGATCCCCGGGCCGCAATCGGCGCTGTGGGGACCGGAGGCGCTCGGCGGCGTCATCGCGGTCGAGAGCGCGGATCCCTTCAGGCGCGAGGCCGCAGCGGCGGTCAGCGAGTTTGGAAGCCTCGACAGCTTGCGCGCCTCCGCCCAGGCGACGGCGCGGATCGGGGATTTGGGGTTCTCCGCCAGCGCAGCCTGGCTCCGCAGCGACGGGATCGACTCGTTCGGTGCGCCCGGCGGCGAGCGAGATGGCTTCGACCAGGCCACCGTGGGCTTACGCGCGGCGTGGAGACCCGCCGAGGACGCCGAGCTGGGCGTCAGCGGCCTCTGGCTCGGCGGGACCAGCGAATATGACGGCTTCGATCCCGCCACGTTCCGTCGCGGCGACACGCTCGACGAGACCGGGAATCGGCTCGCCGCCGGACGGCTCTGGGGTTCGCTCGAGCGCCGCGGCTGGACGCTCTCCGCCGATGCGAGCCTGCTCGACAGCGCCAACCGAAACCGGCTCGGCGCGACACCGCTCAACCGCACCGCCGGGCGCCGCGCCACTGCCGGCATCCAGCTTTCACGGCGCTTCGGGAGGCACCGCGCAACGGGCGCTTTCGAACGCGAAACGGAAGATTTCCGCGCCCGCGACCAGCTTCATTTCGGCTCCACCGACCAGGACCGGTCCCGCAGCCTCACCTCGTGGGTCGGCGAATGGCACGCGGCATGGTCGGAGCGCTTCACCACGAACCTCGCCCTTCGACACGACCGCTTCAGCGCGTTCGGGAACGCGACCACGTTCCGCGCGGCGGCGATCCTGCGCCCTTCCCGTCCCTGGACCCTCCTCGCCTCCTACGGCGAAGGCGTCGCCCAGCCCACCTTCTACGACCTTTACGGCTTCTTCCCCGCGACCTTCGTCGGGAACCCGGCATTGAGGCCGGAACGCGCGCAGGGCTGGGAGGCCGCGATCCAGTGGCGGCGGGGGCCGGCCGAGCGGCGCGCCACTGCCTTCGCCAGCCGCCTGCGCGACGAGATCGTCGACGTTTTCGATCCGGCGAGCTTCCTTTCGAGCACCCGCAACGTCGAGGGGACGAGCCGTCGCCGCGGGCTCGAGCTGAACGGCCTGTACCGCTTCTCCGCGAGCACGCTTTTTCTCGCCAGCTACACCTGGCTCGACGCGGGCGAGCGCCGTGAGCCGGCCGACGTCGCCATTCGCGAGATCCGGCGGCCGCGGCACAGCGCCAGCGCGATGCTGTTCGGGGAGACGGGCCGGCTGAGCTGGAGCGGCAGCGTGGCTTACGTCGGCTCGCGGTACGATCTGGATTTCGACGGCGGCCCGGCCGTGCGGCTGCGGCTGCACGACTATGTCCTCGCCTCCGCGCGGGTCGGCTGGCGCCTCGGCAGCGGGCTCGAGGCGTTCGCGCGAGCGGAAAACGCGTTCGACGCCGACTATCAGGACGTGGTCGGTTACAACACTCCGGGACGGACGATCCATGCGGGCCTTCGCCTTCGCTTTGGCGATTAGCGCCGCCGCCCCGGCGGTGGCAGAGGCGGGCCCGCCGCCGCCGCGGCGCGTGGCGTCGCTCAACCTGTGCACGGACGAGCTGTTGCTGCTCCTCGCCGACCCGCGTCAGATCGTCTCGGTGACCCACCTCGCGCAGCAGGACAGCGAGACTGCGCTCGCGGCGCAGGCGCGGCGGTTCGCGCGCAACGACGGCAGCCTGCTCTCGGTCGTCCGGTTCTGGCCGGACCTGGTTCTGACCATGGGCGGCGGCGCGCGCGACCGGCTTCGCATCGCCGCCCGGCTGGGCATTAGCACGCTCGATTTGCCGTTCGCCCGGACGCTCGACGAGGTCGTGGGCGGCATCCGCAGCGTCGCGGCCGCGCTGGGGCGTCAGGCAGCCGGCGAGGCTCTGGTCGCGCGGATCGCCGCCTTGCGGCGAAGCGAGCCGCCACGCGCCGTCGATACGATCTGGCTCGGCGGCGGCGGCCGGACTGTCGCCGCCGGGGGGCTGGAGGCGCAATGGATGCGGCTCGCCGGGTTCGCCCAGCGGCCGATGCGCGGGGACCGCGTGACGCTCGAGCAGCTCGCGCTTCGTCCGCCGGCGATCCTGCTCCGCAGCGACTATCGCCAGGGCCAGTATTCGGAAGCGCAGCGCTGGCTCCGGCATCCGCTTGCCGGCGCCGCAGGCCGCGCGCGGATGCTGCCGACCGACGGGCGGCGCTGGACCTGCATGGGGCCGTTGCTGATCGACGAGGTGCTCCGGCTGAGGCGCGAGGCCGGGCGATGAGCGGCCGCGCCGCCTTCCTCCTCGCATTCCTGCTCGCGGCCGCGGCGGCGCTTTCCTTAAGCGTTCCGTGGGGGGACCTCGCGGCTTTGTTCGAGGAGGATCGCGGGCTTGCCTGGGCGGTGCTCGTGGAGCTGCGCGCGCCGCGCACCTTGCTCGCCTTGATCTACGGCGCGACGCTTGCCGCATCGGGCGCGGCGGTGCAGGCGTTGTTCGCCAATCCGCTCGCCTCTCCAGACCTCACCGGCACGACCAGCGGCGCCGCCCTCGGCGCGGTGGTCACCGCCTATCTGATCGGGCTGTCCAGCCCGCTCGCATTGTCATTCGGCGCGGTCGCGGGCGCGCTCGGGGCGCTCGCTCTGCTTCTCGCTTTGGCCGGGCCGCGCGCCGAGACCGGGACCCTGCTGCTCGCTGGCCTGGCGATCAGCGCGCTCGCCGGTGCCCTGACCACTTTGGCGCTCGCGCTCGCCCCCTCCCCCTTCGCCTTCTACGACGCCTATGACTGGCTGATGGGCTCGCTGGTCGATCGCAGCCTCGCCCAGGCCGCCTTCGCCGGCGTGCCCGCCGCGATCGCGATCCTCCTGCTCCTGCGGCTGTCGCGTCCGCTCGACGCGCTGGCGCTGGGCGAGGAGGTGGCGGAGTCGATGGGCTATCGGATCGTCCAGCTCCGCCGCCAGGTGGTGTGCCTGACGGCCCTCGGCGTCGGCGCGTGCGTCGCCATTTGCGGCGCGATCGGGTTCGTCGGGCTGGTGGCGCCGATCTTCGCCCGGCGGCTGACCGGGGGGCATCCCGGGCGGGCGCTCTGGCCTGCGGCCTTGATCGGGGCATTGCTGCTCGCCGCCGCCGACCTCGCCGTGCGCGCCGCGCCGCTCGGCCGCACGCTTCCGATCGGCGTGCTCACCGCCTTGCTCGGCGCGCCTTTCTTTCTCTGGCTGGTCGCCAACATGCGCTGGAGGATGAGCCGGTGATCCGCGCCACGGGCCTTGCTCTCGCCAACCGGCTGCAGCCCCTCTCGCTGGAGATCGAGCCGGGGGCGCTGGTCTGCCTCGTCGGCCCGAACGGCAGCGGCAAGACCAGCCTGCTCCACGCTTTGGCGGGCATCGGCGCACCCGCGGGGCGGGTCGAGATCGCCGGAGTCGAGGTCGGGCGCGCGCCGCGCGCGCAGCGTACGGGGCTGCTCTCCTTCCTTCCGGCGAGCCGTGAGATCCACTGGCCGCTCGCCGGCCGCGACGCGATCGCCCTCTCGGGCGCGTCGGTCGCTCAGGTCGAAGCGGTGATCGACCTGCTGGATCTGGGGACGCTGGCGAACCGCCGCATGGACCGGCTTTCGACCGGGGAGCGCAGCCGCATCCTGATCGCGCGCGCGCTCGCCCCCGAACCGGCGCTGCTGCTGCTCGACGAGCCAACTGCCAATCTCGATCCGCTCTGGCAGCTGCGGCTGCTCGATCTGCTCGGCGGCCGCACCGCTCTCGTCGCCATGCACGATCTCGACGCGGCGCTGGCGAACGCCGACCGGCTGATCGTCATGAACGAAGGCCGGGTCGCCGCGGACGGGCCTCCGGAGGAGGTGATGGCGGGGCCGGCAATCGGCGCCGTGTTCGGGATCGAGAGAGCGAACGGAAGGTGGCGGCCGCTCAGGCCGGGGGCGGATCCGCGATCATTGCGGTGAAGCTCGCCTCGGCGACGACCTTGCCATCGACCAGGGCCCGCCCCGCGAACTTGCAGACGGTGGCGCGCTTCTGGACGAACTCGACCTCGAGCCGGAGCAGCACCCCCGGCTCGACCGGCGCGCGAAATTTCGCGCCTTCGATCGCCATGAAATAAACGAGCTTTCCGGCCCCGGCGAGGCCGAGCGACTCGACCGCGAGGACGCCGGCCGCCTGGGCGAGCGCCTCGACGATCAGCACGCCGGGCATGATCGGCCGCCCGGGAAAATGGCCCTGGAAGAAGGGCTCGTTGATCGTCACCGCCTTGATGGCGGAGATGCTGCGGTCGATCGTCAGCGATTCGACCCGGTCGACGAGCAGCATGGGGTAACGGTGCGGCAGCGCAGCCATCACCCTCCTGAAGTCGAGGGGGCCGAGGACGACAGAGCCGTCCCCGGCCTCGCCGACATCGCTCATCAGCGGCCCGGCTGCGGCTGTTGCGCCGGCTGCTGCTGCCCCGGCTGCGCGGGCAGCGGCGTCACGCTGACGCTCGGCAGCGCCGCGTTGAGCGCCGCGAGCACCGCGTCGGTGACGTTGAGCGCGCCGGAATGGGCGAGCGTGGCGCCGACGTCGAGCGCAAGGTTGGCGCCGCGCTGGTTCATCACCTGGGTGATGATCGGATTGAGCCGCTGGTTGATCTGCTGGACGACGTGGGCCGAGGTGGAGCGCAGATTCTGTTCCATCCGGGCCAGTTCCTGCTGCGCGGTCGTGCGGCGGCCCTCGAGCGCCTGGAGGCGCTGCTGGAGCTGGGTCTCCGCCGTGGTTCGCGCCGCGCCGGTGGTGTTGCGCGCCGCCGCGGCCGCCTGCTGGATCGACTGGAGCTCGGTCTCGATCGGCTGGCCGAGCGCCTGCGCGCGCTGCTGCAGCTGGGTCTGCATCGTCTGCAGCTGGGCCTGCGCCGCCCGGCAGGCGGTGCATTCGCGATAGACCCGCTCGGTGTCGACGAGAACGATCTGCGCGTTCGGCGCGCGCTGCGCGGGTGCCGTCGCCGGCAGGGCAAAGGAGAGCGCGACGGCCGCGCCTATGGCTAGTTTCTTCATCAGAATGCAGTCCCTACGTTGAAGCTGAAAAGCTTGGTGTCGTCACCTTCCTGACTAAGAAGGGCGTGAGCTATATCGACCCTGAACGGGCCGAAGGGCGAATTCCAGTTGACCCCGAAGCCGATCGACAGGCGCGGGCTTGGCGTGTTGCCGAGGAAGCGCTCCTGGAAGGGCGCGAGTTCGTTCGCGACCAAAGTGGTTCCGGTCGGACAGGTCTGGCCCGCCGGGAGCGGCGTGATCACGCCGGTGGACGTCGCGCATTGGCGCAGACCGTTGGCGTCGAGGATCGGGCGGATGAGGTCCGCATGGCCGGGCGGCAGGTCGAGCAGGTTCGGCCGGCGGACGCCCCAGAGGGCGCCGACGTCGACGAACACCGACGGCCTCAGGCCAAGCTCGCGGGCGCCGGAGCCGAGCGGAATCTCGATCTCGGCGCGGGCGAGATAGTAAGCCCGCCCGCCGAGCGCGTCGTCGACGATCTGGCGGCGATCGGTGACCAGCACCGGATTGCCCTGGTCGTCGACCTCGTAGGGCGTCCTCTGGATGCGCGGCCCGACGCCGCGAATGTCGAAGCCGCGGATCTGCGGCTCGCCGAGGAAGAAGCGGTCGACCAGCCGGATCGGATCGATCCCGGGCGCGCCGCTGTCGAAGCTGTGGATGTAGCCGCCCTCGAGGCTGGTCGAGAGCACGAAGCCGCCGCCGATCCCCCAGTAGCGGGAGGCGCTGAGACGGGTGCGAATATAATGGACGTCGCCGCCGAGGCCGGCAAAATCCTGGTTGATCAGCAGGCGCAGGCCCGACGTCGGCCGCAGCCGGTTGTTGAGCGTGTCGTAGAGCAGCGAATAGCCGATGTTCGAGGTCAGCCGGTTGCCCAGCGCGTCGCACAGATAGCGGCCGGCGATCAGCGGATCGCACTCCCGGGTTCCGTTCGGCAATGTCCGGAAGAAGGTGTCGGCGAGGGTGACGCGGTCGTGGCTGAGGCCGTAGCGCAGAGCCATCGAGATGTTCTCGGTGAGCGGCACGCCGAAGCGGATCTGGCCGCCGGTGCTGACCTGCGAATAAGTGGTCTGACGCTGCTGGCCGAAGAAGTTGAAGCTGTTGAGGTCGCGCCGGTAGATGTCGAAGCCGACGGCGATGTTGCGGTCGAACAGATAGGGCTCGGTGAAGCCGATCTCGGCGGACTTGGAATAGCTCGAATAGTTGATCGACGCGCGCAGCTCCTGGCCGGCGCCGCGGAAGTTGCGCTGGCGGATCGACAGGTTGACGAGGAAGCGCTCGAGGCTCGAGAAGCCGGCCGAGAGCTGCAGCTCGCCGGTCGAGCGCTCCTCGACGTCGACGCCGAGCACGACGCGGTCAGGGCCGGAGCCTTGCGACTGGTCGATCTCCAGATTCTCCTGGAAGAAGCCCAATGACTGGATGCGGTCGCGCGAGCGGCGCACCCGCACCGAGTTGAACGGATCGCCCTCGGCGAGGCGGAATTCGCGGCGGATGACCTCGTCGCGGGTCGCGGTGTTGCCGGAGACGTTGATGCGCTCGACATAGACGCGCGGCGCCTCGGCGACCTGGAAGGTCACCGCCATCGTGCGATTCTCGGCGTTGCGCTCGAAGCGGGGGCGGACGTCGGCGAAGGCGTAGCCGAACAGGCCCGCAGTCTCGTTCAGGCGGGTGACCGTGTCCTCGACGGCGCGCGCATTGTACCAGTCGCCGGCCCGCATCGGCAGGGTGCGCTGGAGGTCCTCGGAGCGGAAGTCGCGGATGTTGCTCTCGACGTTGATCTCGCCGAACCGGTAGCGCGGGCCTTCCTCGATCACATAGGTGATGATGAAGTCGCGGCGGTCGGGCGTCAGCTCCGCGACGGCGGAGATGACGCGGAAGTCGGCATAGCCCTGGGTCAGGTAGAATTGGCGCAGCTTCTGCTGGTCGTAGGCCAGGCGGTCGGGATCGTAGGTGTCCGACGACGAGAAGATCCGGTAGAAGGCGGCCTCCTGGGTGGCCATTTCTCCGCGCAGCCGGCCGTCGGAGAATTGCTCGTTGCCGATGATGTTGATGCGCCGGACGTGCGAGCGCGGTCCCTCCCGGATCTCGAACACCACGTCGACGCGATTCTGGTCGAGCTGGATGATCTGGGGCTCGACCGTGGCACCGAAGCGGCCCTGGCGGCGATAGAGCTCGATGATCCGGGCGACGTCGGCCCGGGCGCGCGAACGCGTGAAGATCTGGCGCGGGGCGAGCCGGATCTCGGGGTTGATCTTGTCGTCCTTGAGGTGGCGGTTGCCCTCCAGGACGATGCGGTTGATCACCGGATTCTCGCGGACCTGGATCTCGATCTCCCCGGTCGCGACGCCGGCGATCTGGACGTCGGCGAACAGCTCGGTGGCGAGCAACTGGCGCAGCGCCTCGTCGATCGTCTCCTGGTTGTAGCGCTGGCCCGGGCGCAAGCCGCTGTAGGAGATGACCGTTTCCGGCTCGAGGCGCTGGCTGCCCGTGACGCGGACGGAGCGGACGGTCTGGGCCGTCGGATCCGTCTCGAGCGGCTCGGGAGCCGGCGGGATGACCGGCGTCGGGGCCGGTGCCGGGCGCGTCGCGCGCGTCGGCTGCTGGGGCCGGCGCTGCTGCGCGGCCGCAGGCGTCGCGGCTCCGGCGAGGGCGGTGCCGACCAGAAGCGCCGCAAATAGCCGGCGCCGTTTCGAAAATGCCATGTTCGCTGTCACGCGTCCCCGCTTATGCTCTGGCCGCTCCGTGAACGGCCGTTTCCCTGCAGGATGTGCCCTGCCCGATCATGTTCAGCCGATCAACCCGCCAAGCCTCCGGAAGAGGCCGAAAGACGCCAGGTCGTTGAAGGTGACGAAGATCATCAGGGCGAGTAGGGCGGCGAGGCCGGTCCTGAACGCCCATTCCTGCGTCTCCGGCTTCAGAGGTTTTCGCCTCACTCCCTCGATCATGTAGAACAGCAGGTGGCCGCCATCCAGGAGGGGGATTGGCAAGAGGTTGATGAATCCCAGATTAATTGAAACGATCGCCATGAAGATGATGAAGGGGCCCCAGCCGAGGGTCGCCTGCTGGCCGGAGAATTGGGCGATCTTGAACGGGCCGCCCAGCTCCTTCACCGATCGGCGCCCGGTAATCACCTGGCCGAGCGTCTCGACCATCATCCGGACCGTCGTGGCGGTGTAGCCGATCGCGGCCCCGGGCAGGGCCCACCAGGCGACCGGCTCGATCACGGGATTGGGGCTGCCGATGCCCAGACGGCCGATCCTGAACTCGTTGCCGAAGCGGTCGCGCTGCATGATGCTGCGCGGCGTCACGGTGAGCGCGATCGGCTGCCCCGCCCGGACCAGCTCGATCCTGAGCTCCTCGCTGGGCCGGATCCGGACGAAATCCGTAACCTCCTCGAACCGGTCGACGCTGCGTCCGCCCACGGAGAGGACCCGGTCGCCCGGCCGGATTCCCGCCGCCGCGGCTGCGGAGCCCGCCTCGACCTCGGCGATCATCGCCGGCGTGCGCGGCTGGCCGAGAGCGGCGAACAGGCCTGCGAACACCAGGATCGCGAACAGGAAGTTGATCGCCGGGCCGGCGAAGACGATGAGGAAGCGCTGCCAGACGGGCTTCGCCTGGAAGGTCTGAGCGCGCTCTTCGGCGGGGAGGTTCAGCCATTCGGGATCGGCGACGCTCGCCGGGTTCATGTCGCCCTTGAATTTGACGTAGCCGCCGAGCGGCATCCAGCCCACCTTCCAGCGCGTCCCCCTCCGGTCGGTCCAGCCGAATATCTCGCGGCCGAAGCCGATCGAGAAGGTCTCCGCCTTCACGCCGAACCAGCGGCCGACGATGTAGTGGCCGTATTCGTGAATGAAGATCAGCGGTCCGATCACCAGCAGGAAGGCAAGCGCGCTGAACGGAACGCCGGGACTCTCGATCAACGCATGAACCTTTCCAACAAGCCCGCGGCAATCGCGCGGGCCTCGCGGTCGACCTCGAGCACCTCGTCGATCGATCGGGGCACAGGTGGGTCATAACCCGCCAGCGTCTCGCTGGCTATCGAGACGATATCGAGGAAAGCGATCCCGCTTGCAAGAAAAGAAGCGACGGCTATCTCGTTGGCCGCATTGAGGATTGCCGGCTTCGCTCCGCCTTCGCGCAGGGCGGCACGGGCGACCGCCAGCGCCGGGAAGCGTTCGAGGTCCGGCGCTTCGAAATCCAGCCGGGAGGTCGCAACGAGATCGAGGCGCTGGCACGGCGTCTCCATCCGCGCCGGCCAAGCGAGCGTGAAAGCGATCGGAATCCGCATGTCCGGGGCGCCCAGTTGGGCGAGCACCGAGCCGTCGACATATTCCACCATCGAATGGATTACCGACTGCGGGTGGATGACCACCTCGAAATTCTCGTCGCCGCCGATTGGGAAAAGATGAAAGGCCTCGATGAGCTCGAGACCCTTGTTCATCAGCGTCGCCGAATCCACGGAGATCTTCGCGCCCATCGACCAATTCGGGTGGGCGACCGCCTCCGCCGCGGTCGCCCGGCGCATCTCTTCCAGGCTCTTCGACCGGAACGGCCCTCCGCTCGCCGTCAGCACGATCCGGCTGACGCTCTCGGGCCGTGCGCGGTCGAAGCATTGAAAGATCGCATTATGCTCCGAATCGACCGGGAGGAGCGTGGCGCCGCTGGCGGCCGCCACATCCGTCATCAGCTGCCCGGCCGAGACCAGGGCCTCCTTGTTGGCGAGCGCGACGGTGCCGCCGCCCTCCAGCGCGCGCATGACCGGCTTCAGACCGGCAGTGCCGACGATCGCCGCCATCGTCCACTCCGCGCCGGAGCTTGCGGCCTCGATCACCGCGTCGGGGCCGCCGGCGGTCTCGACGCCGGTTCCTTCGAGCGCGCTTTCGAGCGCGCCGAGCAACATCTCGTCGGCGATGACCGCGCGGCGCGCCCCGACCCGCCGCGCTGCATCCGCGAGACCGGCCACGTCGCGGTGCGCGGTGAGCGCGAACACCTCGTAAGATTCGGGATTGCGGGCGATGAGGTCGAGCGTCGAGCGGCCGACCGAGCCGGTGGCGCCGAGGATCGTGACCCGTTTTCGATCGGCCGTGCCGCTCACAGCGTTCCGGTCGAAAGCAGCATCAGCACCGCAAAGGTGGCGAGCACGACCGGCAGCATCCCGTCGAGCCGGTCGAGCACGCCGCCGTGGCCGGGAAGAATCGTCCCGCTGTCCTTGACGCCAAGCCGCCGCTTGACCGAGCTCTCGTAAAGATCGCCGAGCTGGGCGAGCAGGCCCATGGGGGCGCCGAGATAGAGGAAGATCTCCTCGAGCTGCATATAGTGCGCCGCGACCCAGGCGACGATCGCGGCGCCGAGAACGCCCCCCAACAGACCCGCCCAGGTCTTGTTCGGGCTGATCCTGGGCGCGAGCTTCGGGCCGCCGATCGCGCGGCCGGCGAAATAGGCGAAGATATCGGTCGCCCAGACGACCAGGAACAACCAGAGCACCAGCTCGGCCCAGGCCCAGTTGATGAGCACCAGCGCAAAAGCGGGGATGCCGATGTAGAGCACGCCCCAGCCCATGCTCAGCCTCCGGCTCAACAGGCCGGTCACCGCCGATAGGACCGCTACGGCGGCAAAGCCCGGCCACGCTCCTCGCAGGTCGGCCGGATCGATCAGCTCAGGATTGTTGGTCGCCGCGGAGAACAATCTTTCGGCGAAGCCCAGCAGGACGGCGGCAATTCCCAGGACGGCGAGCCAGGCCCAGACCCGCGGTGCGCGATGCATGTCCGACCATTCGAGCACCATCACCGATGCGGCCAAAGCGGCAAGGATCCGGAACCACCAGCCGCTCGCATAAGTGGCGACGAGCGCGACTGCGATCATGATCACGCCCGCCGCGAAGCGGGCCGGCAAATCCGAATTCTTCTTCGGTGAGGGTGCAGTCTCGCTCATAAGCCTCCGTAGCGGCGCTCGCGGGCCGCGAACTCGCCCAGCGCGGCGCGCAGCGCCTCGCCGTCGAAGTCCGGCCACAGGGTGTCGACGAACAGCAGCTCGGCATAGGCCGCCTGCCAGAGCAGGAAATTGGACAGCCGCTGCTCGCCCGAAGTGCGGATCAGAAGGTCGAGCGGGGGCAGGTCCGCGGTGTCGAGCGCGGCCCCGATCGCGGCCTCGTCGATCGGATGGCCGGCTTCGGCAACGCGCCTCGCCGCCTTCACGATCTCGCCGCGCGAGCCGTAGTTCAGCGCCACCGCCAGGGTCATCCGTTCGTTGCCGGCCGTGCGCGCGACGGCGGCGTCGATCATCCGCGCCGTCTCGGGCGAGAAGGCGCCGTGATCGCCGAGTATCTTGACCCGTATCCCCTCGCGATGAAGCGAATCGAGCTCGCGCCCGATATAGACGCGCAGCAGGCCCATCAGGTCGTTGATCTCCTCCTCCGGCCGCCGCCAGTTTTCGGAGGAGAAAGCGTAGAGGGTGAGGCATTCGACGCCGGCCTCGCCGGCCGCGCGGAGCACCTTGCGCGCCGCCTCGGCGCCCTGGCGGTGGCCGGCCGCGCGGGGCAGGCCGCGCGCCTTCGCCCAGCGTCCGTTTCCGTCCATGATGATCGCGACATGGCGGGGGACGGGCGCGGAACCGCCCCCGGAGCCCGCCTTTGCCTCCGCGCTGGCCGGGACGGCGCTCACTTCTGGAGGATTTCCCTCTCCTTGGCGGCCATCGCGGCGTCGATCTCCTTGACGGTCTCGTCGGTCAGCTTCTGCACCTCGGCCTCGAGCCTTTTGCGCTCGTCCTCGCTGATCTCGTGCTTCTTCTCGTCCTGCTTCAGCGCGTCGTTGCCGTCGCGGCGGACGTTGCGCACCGCGATCCGGGCCTTCTCGGCATATTGATGGGTGAGCTTGGCGAGCTCCTTCCTGCGCTCTTCGGTGAGGTCGGGAATCGGCAGGCGCAGGGTCTGGCCCTCGCTGATCGGATTGAGCCCGATGCCCGACGAGCGGATCGCCTTCTCGACCGCGCCGACATTGGAGCGATCCCACACCTGCACCGACAGCATGCGCGGCTCGGGCGCCGAGATCGTCGCCACCTGGTTGAGCGGCATGCTCGCGCCATAGACGTCGACGTGGATCGGCTCGAGCAAGGCGGTCGATGCGCGACCCGTCCTCAGGCCCGCGAGATCGTGCTTGAGCGCTTCGACCGCGCCGTGCATCCGGCGCTGGAGATCCGCCTTGTCATAGGCCGGCATCGTTCCCTCCCTCGTTCGTGTCGTTCCTGACGATCGTCGCCGTGCCGTCTCCGGCGAGCACGCGGGCGAGATTGCCCTGCTCGCGGATGTTGAACACCACGATCGGAATATCGTTGTCGCGACAGAGCGCCACGGCGCTCGCGTCCATCACCTTGAGATCGTCCGCCAGCACCTGCTGGAAGCTGAGGCTCTCATAGCGCCGCGCGGTCTTCTTCTTCTTGGGATCCGCGTCGTAAATGCCGTCCACGCTGGTGCCCTTGAACAAAGCGTCGCAGTTCATCTCGGCGGCGCGCAGGGCGGCGGCGGTGTCGGTGGTGAAATAGGGATTGCCGGTGCCGGCGGCGAAGATCACCACCCGCCCCTTCTCCATGTGCCGCACCGCCCGGCGGCGGATATAGGGCTCGGAGACCGTCGCCATAGGGATTGCCGAGAGGACGCGCGTGTCGACGCCGATCCGCTCCAGCGCGTTCTGCATGGCGAGTGCGTTCATCACCGTCGCCAGCATGCCCATATAGTCGCCGGTCGAACGGTCGAAGCCGCGGGCGGCGCCGGCGAGGCCGCGGAAGATGTTTCCGCCGCCGACGACGAGACAGATCTCGTAACCGGCCGCCTTCGCCTGGGCGATCTCCTCGGCCATGCGGGAGGTGGTGGCGGGATCGATGCCGAACGCCTCGTCCCCCATCAGGGCCTCTCCGGACAGCTTCAGGAGGATCCGGTTGAAGCGCGGGCGCGGCATGGGGTTCGTCGGTCCGTTCGCAGCTTGGGTGGAAAGGTGGCGCACCTTAATAAGGGTGCGTCACCCTGCCAAGGCGGTTACGCGTCGGCCGGCTCCGGCTTCGTTCCAACACCGGAGACAGCGGCGACTTCGGCGGCGAAGTCGCTCTCCTTCTTCTCGATGCCCTCGCCGAGCTGGAAGCGGACGAACGCATTCAGGGAGACCGGCGCGCCGATCGCCTTCGCTTCGGCCGCGACCACGTCCTCGACCCTGGTCTTGTTGTCGATGACGAAAAGCTGGCTCATCAGCGCGTTTTCCTTGCGGAACTTGGCAATGGCGCCGTCCACCATCTTGGCGACGATGTCGGCCGGCTTGCCGCTCTCGTTCGCCTTCTCGGTCGCGATCGCTCGCTCGCGCTCGATCGTCGCCGGGTCGAGCTCGTCGCCGGTCAGCGCCTGCGGGTTGGCCGCGGCAATGTGCATGGCGAGCTGCTTGCCGAGCGCGGTCAGGCGGTCGGCATCGGCGGGACTCTCGAGCGCAACCAGTACGCCGATCTTGCCGAGGCCGGGCGCGGCGGCGTTGTGGACGTAGGATACGACCACGCCCTGCGGCACCTGCAGCACCGCCGAGCGGCGCAGCGACTGGTTTTCGCCGATCGTGGCGATGTTGGAGGTGAGCTTCTCCTCAACCGTGCCGCCGCCCTGCGGCCACGTCGCGGCAAGCAGGCCCTGGACGGTTCCGGACCCGGCGAGCGCGAGCTCGGCGACCGTGCGGACGAACTCCTGGAACTGCTCGTTCTTGGCGACGAAGTCGGTCTCCGAATTGACCTCGACCACGGCGCCGCGATTGCCCGCGACGGCGACGCCGACGAGCCCCTCGGCGGCGGTGCGGCCCGCCTTCTTGGCGGCGGCGGCGAGGCCCTTGGTGCGCAGCCAGTCGATCGCCGCTTCCATGTCGCCCTGGGTCTCGCCCAGCGCCTTCTTGCAGTCCATCATGCCGGCGCCGGTGCGCTCGCGCAGTTCCTTGACGGTGGCGGCCGTGATCTCAGCCATGTTCCTGATCCTCTTGGGTTAGTGCAAAAACACCGTTCGCCCTGAGCTTGTCGAAGGGCCTTCCTTCTGTGCGGAAGAAAGGGAGGGCTTCGACAGGCTCAGCCCGAACGGGCTGGGGCCGCAGCCCCCTCTTCTCTCAAGCCTCGGCCAGCGCCGCTTCGGCCGGGGGCGCGTCCATCGCGCCGATGTCCTCGCCGCGGGCCGAGGCGCCTCCGGTCTTGCCCGCGAGCACCGCGTCGGCGATCGCGTCGCAATAGAGGCGGATCGCCCGGCTGGCGTCGTCGTTGCCCGGAACCGGGAAGGCGATGCCCTGAGGGCTGACGTTCGAATCGAGGATCGCGATCACCGGGATGCCGAGGACATTGGCTTCCTTGATCGCCAGCTCTTCCTTGTTCGCGTCGACGATGAAGATCACGTCCGGCAGGCCGCCCATGTCGCGGATGCCGCCGAGGCTCATCTCGAACTTGTCGCGCTCGCGGGTGAGCTGGAGCACCTCCTTCTTGGTCAGGCCCGCAGTGTCGCCGGAGAGCTGCTCCTCGAGGCTCTTGAAGCGCTTGATCGAGTTCGAGATCGTCTTCCAGTTGGTGAGCATTCCGCCCAGCCAGCGATGGTTGACGAAATGCTGGCCCGAGCGCCGGGCGGCCTCCGCGATCGGATCCTGCGCCTGGCGCTTGGTGCCGACGAACAGCACCTTGCCGCCGGAGGCGACGCTCTGCCGCACGAAATCGAGCGCGCGGGCGAAGAGCGGAACGGTCTGCGACAGGTCGATGATGTGGACGCCGTTCCGCTCGCCGAAGATGTACGGCTTCATCTTGGGATTCCAGCGGTGGGTCTGGTGGCCGAAATGCGCTCCGGCCTCGAGCAATGCCTGCATGCTGACGTCAGGGGACGCCATATCGATTCTCCTTCCGGTTATGCCTCTGCGGGGCCGAGAAAGCTGGTCCGGGACGATGCCCGGGCCGGCCACCGGTATGATGGCTCCACATGTGGAATGGCCGCGCATCTAGAGGGTGCGGGCCGCGAAATCAAGCGCTCCCGGTTGGAACGCCGGGCGAACATGCAGCAGTTTCAAGGGGCTGTGGATCGAATTCGATCCCGGGGCGTTTTGATCCATGTAAGCGGCAGGGGTTTTCCCATGGTTCAGCTCATCGCCATCGCATTCTTCGCCGGTCTTCTGGTGGGACTCGCAGTCCTGCTCCAGATGACCCTGCGCGCGCATTGGGGCGACATGGTTGCCGCCTTCATGGGCCGGCCGATTCCGAGCCGTGCGCGGCGTCCGGCGCCGGCGCGGGCCTCCGTGCCACGCTCGCGGATGCGGCGCGCCGCCGCCTGACCCGGGCGTAGCTCGCCACGCTGAACGGTATCGAAGCGAGATAGAGCAAGGCGACGACGCTCAGCGTCTCCCAGGGTGCCGAGACGAGGGCGCCCCCCAGCAAGGCCAGGATTGCGATCGCCTCGAAGCGGACGTTGCGACGCAGCCGCAGCGATCCCCAAGAGAAGGTGGCGAGGCTGGAAATCGCCAGGAAAGCGATCAGGCCGGCCCAGGGAGCGACGACGCGATAGTCGCGCAGCCAGTCCCACTGCCGGTCGCTCGCCAGCCACAGGATGATCGGCAGCAGGAGGAGCCCGGCCCCCGCCGGCGCGGGCACGCCGGTGAGGAAGCCCGCAGACTTGTGCGGCTGGTCCTCGACGTCGATGCGCGCGTTGAAGCGGGCGAGGCGCAACGCCATGCAGACGGCATAAGCGAGCGCGAACACCCAGCCGAGCCGCGGCCAATGCTGCAGCGACCACAGATGAAGGACGATCGCCGGGGAGACTCCGAAGGAGATCACGTCGGCGAGCGAATCGAGCTCGGCCCCGAACCGGCTCTGGCCCTTCAGCGCACGGGCGATGCGGCCGTCGACCCCGTCGAGCACGCCTGCGGCGACGATCGCATAGACCGCATAGGCCCATTCCCCCGCGATCGCGAACCGCACGCCGGTGAGTCCGACGCAGAGCGCCAGGGCCGTGACCGCGTTGGGGACGACGGCGCGGAGGGGAATTCCCGGCTTCGGCCCCTCCCCCCTGGGAGGCTTCACTGGGCGACGCCCTCGATCAGCTCGGAAACGCCGACCTTGGCGACGATCGTCTCGCCGGCCACCGTCCGCTGCCCGAGCAGGAGCTGCGGCGCCGTATCCGGGGGCAGGTAGACGTCGACGCGACTGCCGAACCGGATCAGGCCGACGCGCTGCCCGGTCCCGACCCGGTCGCCCGCCTTCACCCAAGGCACGATCCGCCGCGCCACCAGGCCCGCAATCTGGGTGAAGCCGATCCGGGTGCCGTCGTCGGCCTGGACCAGAATATGCTGGCGCTCATTGTCCTCGCTCGCTTTGTCGAGGTCTGCGTTGAGGAACTTGCCGGCGATATAGGCGACCCTCGTCACGACTCCCGCGATCGGGGTGCGGTTGATGTGGACGTCGAACACCGACATGAAGATCGACACCCGCACCACCGGCTCGTCGCCGAGCGCGTCCTCGCCCTGGAGCTCCCGCGGCGGAAGCACGCTGGTGATCATCGTCACCATACCGTCGGCGGGGGCAACGATCAGTCCTTCCCCCTTGGGGGTGGTGCGGATCGGATCACGGAAGAAGGCGGCCACCCAGAGCGAGACGCCGGTCATGATCCAGCCGAGCCAGTCCCAGTCGACCACCCAGAAGAATAGAAGGGCGATCGCCACCGCGATGACGACGAACTTGCGCCCCTCGGGATGGACGCTCGGCATGCGGTAGCGGACGTTCGTGGTGACGAGGTCCGGCTTTTCGAGCGAGGGCATCGCCGCGCTTTAGGCGGAAGGCGGGAGCGAAACAACCGTGGGCCGGCGCGCGCCGCGACTCAGCGTGCGGCGCCTCCCGATCGCAACATGGCAATGATCCGCGCCTCGAACGCGGGATAATTCCGCGCCCCGGCGCGCAGCTCGTCGGAGCCGAGCTCGAGGCCCACTTTGCCCTGCGACAGCAGCAGGCCGCGGTCGCAGTGGCCGGTCAGCGTCGCCATCTCATGGAGCGCGGTGACCAGGGTCAGCTTCTCGCCCGCGACCAGAGCCTTCAGCGCCTCCCTGGTGTCGAAGGCGCAGATCGGATCGAGCCAGTTGAATGGCTCGTCCAGGACGACCAGCCGCGGGCGCTGCAGGAAGGCGCAGAAAATGGCCAGCCGCTGCCTCATGCCGGCCGACAGGGTGCCGATCCTGCGGTCGATGAAAGCGTCGAAGCCGAGTGCCCGGCGCAGGGGCGAGAGCGGATCGGCGTCGGCAACGCCCGGCGCGTCCGAGGCGAGGACGGAGAAGAGCTCGCGTCCGGAAAGGGTCTGGGGCAGCGAAGCGGCATCGGGAGCAAAGCCGAAAGCCTGAGCCCGCCACGCACGGTCGGCGAAGCGCTCCTCCCCGTCGACGGCGATGCTGCCGGCTTCGGCCTCGATGCGCCCGGCGATCGCCCGCAGCAGCGAAGTCTTGCCGCTGCCGTTGGCGCCGACCACGCCGGTCCAGAGGCCCTCCTCGAGAAGCAGGGACACTCGGTCTACGGCGGGAAAGCCCTCGCGAAGGACCAGCAGATCGCGGATCTCGACCCGCACCTAGAGCTGCACCCACATCAACGCGCGATAGCGCCGGCGCAGCATCCACATCCGCCACGCAAGGGCGATCGGTGCCAGCGGCGGCAGGATGAAAAGGATTCCGGCCAGGCCCGCGAACTCGAGCTCCGCCTGCAGGTCCGCCGACCGCGGACTGCGTCCGGGATAGAGCCAGGCGCGCGCGACGGCGAACAGGATGACCGCGAGATGGAGCAAAGCCAAAGCCGCGAGCATGACAAGCCAGTCCCGCGGGCGAACCGCGAGAAGAGCTGCCGCCGTTGCACCGAAAGCCGCCGCAGGAAGCGCCGACACCGCCGCTGCCAGGAAGGCCGGCCGATAGCCGGCAAAGGGCAGGAAGCCGATCAGCTCCGCGTCGAGACGGCTGATCAGCAGCAAGGCGAGCAGCGAAGGACAGGCGATGACGGCGAAGCGCAAGGCGTCCGGCCTGTCCGCAGCGATCCAGGCGGCGGCAACGGCAAGTCCAAACGTCGCCACGAGGATCAAAGCGGCTGCTGGTCCGGGGTTGGCGGCGTTCAGGGCCTGGCGGCGGATCACGGCGCGAAACGCCGCCGCGCCCCTCGCCTTCGAACCGCGCGGACCCCGCGGGATGGAACCGATTGAGGCGATTTCGCGCCGGCTGGTCCCGGGACTGTGGGGTATCCACGCCAGACCGGTTCCCGCGGCGTAAGCGAGGATCGTGATCGCGACGGCCATCGCAGGGCGCCCGGTCGCCGTGGCCAGAACGGTCGCGCCCAGCGCGATGGGTGCGGCCCCCGCAACATGGCTCCCGAGGACGTAGGCGCGGCGACTCCGGCGATCGAGCGCGTCCGCCGCGAGCGGGCTCTGCTCCACGAGCCAGTCGAGCCGCGCCCTGACGAGCCGCTGCCAGGCAAGAGCCGTCGGGCCTGCGAGGGCGCCGAGCCAGAGGGCCTCGGGCGCCAACGCCCAGCCGCCGGCTGTAATCTGCGTACGCAGCCACGCCGCGGCGAGCAGCAGCATGACGAAGAGCAGCAAGGCATCGCGGCGGTGCCCGAAAGCGATGGCGAAGGAGCGACGGAACAGCCCAGCCTCGTACCGCAGAAGTCGATTCGCCATGGTGCTTTTCTACAGGAGGGCCTCCCATCGGCCATGCCCCGTTCGGGTCCGGCGCGGGTCGCGGGCGCGCGGTTGATCGGGGACGGCCCACCGCCTACAGCCCGTGCCACATTCAACGGCAGGAAAGCGCACAGCCTAGATGGCCAAGATCAAAGTGAAGAACCCGCTCGTCGAGCTGGACGGCGACGAGATGACCCGGATCATCTGGCAATGGATCCGCGAGCGGCTGATCCTGCCCTATCTCGACGTCGATCTGCTCTATTTCGACCTCGGCATGGAGAATCGCGACGCGACCGACGACCGGGTGACGGCGGAGTCCGCCGAGGCGATCAAGAAGCACGGCGTCGGCGTCAAATGCGCGACGATCACGCCCGACGAGGCCCGGGTCGAGGAGTTCGGCCTCAAGAAGATGTGGAAGTCGCCGAACGGCACCATCCGCAACATCCTCGGCGGCGTCGTCTTCCGCGAGCCGATCGTGATCGAAAACGTGCCGCGGCTGATTCCCGGATGGACCGATCCCATCGTCGTCGGCCGTCACGCCTTCGGCGATCAGTACAAGGCGACCGACTTCCGCGTTCCGGCGCCCGGCAAGCTCACGATCAAATGGGAAGGCGAGAGCGGCGAGACGATCGAACACGAAGTGTTCGACTTCCCGGGCGCGGGCGTTGCCATGGGCATGTACAATCTCGACGAGTCGATCCGCGATTTCGCCCGGGCCTGCTTCAATTTCGCGCTCGGCCGCAAATGGCCCGTTTATCTCTCCACCAAGAACACCATCCTCAAAGCTTATGACGGGCGCTTCAAGGATATCTTCGAGGAGATTTTCGATAGCGAATTCAAGGCGCAGTTCGATGAGATTGGGACAGAATATCAGCATCGCCTGATCGACGATCTGGTCGCCTCGGCGCTCAAATGGACCGGAAAGTTCGTCTGGGCCTGCAAGAATTATGACGGCGACGTGCAGTCCGACATGGTCGCGCAGGGGTTCGGCTCGCTCGGCCTGATGACCTCGATCCTGATGACGCCCGACGGGAAGACGGTCGAGGCGGAGGCCGCCCACGGCACCGTCACCCGCCACTTTCGCATGCATCAGCAGGGCAAGGCGACTTCGACCAACCCGCTCGCCTCGATCTTCGCCTGGACCGGCGGGCTCAAGTTCCGCGGCCAGTTCGACGACACGCCGGACGTCACCCGGTTCGCCGAGACGCTCGAGCGGGTCTGCGTGGAGACGGTCGAGCAGGGCCAGATGACCAAGGATCTCGCTTTGCTGATCGGCCCCGACCAGGGCTGGATGACCACCGAGCAGTTCTTCGAGGCGATCCGCGTCAATCTCGAAAAGGCGATGGCGGCGGGTTGATCCTTCGAGACGCCGGTTCGACAGGCTCACCGGCTCCTCAGCATGAGAGGGTCTGTCTATCGCTCATCCTGAGGAGGGACTGAGCTTGGCGAAGGCCCATCTCGAAGGATCGGCGATCGGACGTGCTCAGGGCGGTAGCCGAAGCCGATGAGCGCCGCCGGCAGCCGCCTCAGGAAGCGGAATCGGTCGAGCAGGCGCAGCGCCGGCGGCGGCTCGAACGGTCCGCCCTGACGCATCAGCAGGCGGCCGATGATGCGGTCCTGCGCGGCTTTCTGCAGGCCTTGGACGATCCGGACGGCGCCCAGGCGCCTTTTCTCGACCCGCGCCAGCAGCGGGTCGGGATCCTCGCCGCGCGCCATCGGCCCGGCGAGCAGGTTCGCCGCCGCGACCGCGTCCTGGACGGCGATGTTGATCCCTATCCCCCCAAGCGGCGACATGGCGTGGGCGGCGTCGCCGATGACCAGCAGGCCCGGCCTGTGCCACGTCTCCAGCCGGTCGAGGGAGACCGACAGCAGCTTGACGTCGTCCCAGCTCGCAACCGTCTCGACCCGGTCGCCGAGAAACGGCGCCAGCGCCGCAACCTCGCACCGGAACGCCTCCAGGCCGGCGGCGCGGACCTCGTCCGCCATGCCTTTCGGGAAGACGTAGGCGCACTGCCAATAATCGCCGCGGTCGATCAGCGCCATGATCCGGCCGGAGGCGAACACTCCGGTCGTGTCGTTGCCGGGACTGCGCTCCTTCGGCACGCGGAACCAGAAGACGTCCATCGGCGCGCCGAGGTCGCGGACGGCCAGCTCGGCGGCGCCGCGCAGGACCGATCGCCGCCCGTCCGATGCGATGACCAGGCGCGCGCGCATGACGCGCTCCTCGCCCGCATGCGTGTAGCGCACCCCCGCGACGCGGTCTCCTTCGAAGACAAGACCGGTGGCTTCGGCGTTCATCAGCAGCGCGAAATGCGGGTAACGCCGCGCCTCGGCGGCGACGAAATCGAGAAACTCCCATTGCGGCATCATCGCAATGAAGTTCCAGCGCGGATCGAAGCTCGAAAAGTCGGCGATCTCGATCGACCTGCCGCCGATCAGGCCGCTGATGTCGCGCACCTTGTCGTGGGGCCGCTCCAGCAACCGATCGAGCAGGCCGATCTCGTGAAAGATGCGCAGCGTCGAGGGGTGGACCGTGTCGCCGCGGAAATCGCGCAGGAAATCGCCGTGCTTTTCGAGCACCGTCACGGCAACGCCCGCGCGGGCGAAGAGCAGGCCCGCGACCATGCCGGCAGGGCCGCCGCCGACGATGCACAGATCGGTGTCCATGTCGGCCTCCCCGGGCTGACATTGATGCGACTTCCTGCATAAAGGCAATATGCACGCCGACTTCCAGACCTCGGGTTTCAGCGACGCCTTGGTGATCCTCGGTGCCGCCGGGGTCGTGATACCGGCGTTCGCGCGTTTCCGGATCAGCCCGGTGATCGGCTTCATCCTAGTCGGACTGCTCGTGGGGCCTGCGGGGCTCGGAAGCATGGCCGCGCAGACTCCCTGGCTCAACTACATCACCATCTCCAATCCCGAGGCGGTCGAGCCGTTCGCCGAGTTCGGCATCGTCCTCCTGCTGTTCGCTATCGGCCTCGAGCTTTCGTTTCGCAGGCTGTGGACGATGCGGCGGCTGGTGTTCGGCGTCGGCGCTGCGGAGTTGCTGCTCTGCGCCGTGCTGATCGGCCTCGCGGTGCACGGACTCGGCGAGAGCTGGAGCGGATCGGTCGCGCTGGGTCTGGCCCTTGCTTTATCCTCGACGGCCCTGGTCGTGCCTCTCGTCGGCACCACCAGTCCGGTCGGACGCTCCGCGCTGGCGATGCTGCTCTTCGAGGACCTCGCGATCGTCCCGATCATCTTCCTGCTCGGCGCGATGGCGCCGTTCGCCGAAGCGACCGGCTTCGACGGACTTGCGCGGATTCTACTGGTCGGCGCGTTGGTTGTCGCGGTCATGCTGGTGCTCGGCCGGCTGCTGCTGCCGCGGCTGTTCGCACAGGCCGCGCGGACCAAGAGCCCCGAGCTGTTCCTCGCCGCGAGCCTGCTCGTCGTGATCGTGGCGAGCCTCGCGACCACCGCCGTCGGCCTGTCGCCGCTGATGGGCGCGCTGCTCGCCGGCATCCTCATCGCCGAGACGGACTATCACAGCGAGGTCGAGGTCATCACCGCGCCGTTTCGCGGCCTCGCGCTCGGCATCTTCCTGATCACTGTCGGGATGAGCGTCGACCTGCGCTTCGTCGCCGCGAACTGGGTGGGCCTGGCGATCGCGGTTGCCGGGGTGATGCTTCTCAAGGCGCTGGTGACCGGCGTGCTTCTGCGCCTCAACGGCGCGAGAAAGGGCGTGGCCGCCGAGACGGGCCTGATCATGGCGTCTCCGTCGGAGACCACGCTCATCGTCCTTGCAACCGCTGCCGCCGCCCAGCTGATCGACCGCGATACCGCGGCTTTCTGGCAGATCGTCACCGCGATCGGCCTCACCCTGACGCCGTTGTTGGCCCGTCTCGGCCGCGACGCCGCGCGGCGGGTCGAGCTCGGAGCCGAGCCGGAGCTTTCAGAGGGCGGCAGCGACAAGGAGGCCAAGACCGTGATCATCGGCTTCGGCCGGGTCGGCCGGCTGGTCGCCGAGATGCTGACGGCGCACGGGCGCCGCTACCTCGCAGTCGATTCGAACATCGACACCGTCGCCTCCTGCCGCCGCGAGGGAATCCCGATCGTCTTCGGCGACGTCGCGCGGCCGGAGCTCATGGACCGGCTCAATCTCGGTCATGCCAGCGCCTTGGTCCTCACCATGGACGATCCGGTGCTGACCGTCAGGTTGACGCGCAAGGTCCGCGCCTGGTGTCCCGACCTGACGATCGTCGCCCGTGCCCGCGACGCCGGGCATGCCGCCGAGCTCTATCGCGCCGGGGCCACGGACGCGGTGCCCGAGACGCTCGAATCCTCGCTGCAGCTCTCCGAGGCCGTGCTCATCGACCTCGGCATGGCGATGGGCCCGGTGATCGCCTCGATCCACGAGAAGCGGGCCGAGCTCCGCAAGGAGATCATGGATCTGGGCCAGCTCAGCGAAGAGCCGACGCTCGAACGCCGGCGCCTGAGGGACGTGCTGAGGACGCGATAAGGCTGGCCAGAGGCGGCGGCGCGGGTTATCGTTCCCTCTCCGTTCCGGGAGTTCTCAAGTGGCCCAGCGTTCCGGCAGTGCCGACCTCCCGCTTCACGGCGGCCGTGTGCCGCCCTGGCTCGGCCAGCGCATGGCGCGGCTGGGGGCCGTGATCAGCGAGGCGATCGTCCACCATTATGGCCGCGAGGAGCTACTGCGGCGGCTGTCGCATCCCTTCTGGTTCCAGTCGTTCGGCGCCGTAATGGGGATGGACTGGCATTCGTCCGGAATTACCACGAGCGTGATCGGGGCGCTGAAGCGCGGGCTGAACCCGCTGGCGGGCGAGCTCGGGATCCACGTCTGCGGCGGCCGGGGCAAGCATTCGCGCGCGACGCCCGGGGAGCTGCTCGCGGCGGGCGAGCGCGCGGGCTTCGACGGCGCCGCCCTCGCCCGCTCGAGCCGTCTCGTCGCCAAGGTCGACAGCGCGGCCGTGCAGGACGGCTTCGACCTCTACCTTCACGGCTTCATCGTCGCCGACGACGGCAAATGGGCGGTCGTCCAGCAGGGCATGAACGGATCGACCCGGACCGCGCGGCGCTACCATTGGCTCTCGGAAGGTCTCGAAAGCTTCGTGGAGGCGCCCCACGCCGCGATCGAGGGACGGCCGCAGAGCGAGATCCTCAACCTGACCGACCTGCGCGCCGCCCGCTGCCGCGACGCCCAGCTCGAGCTGCTGAGCGAGCTCGGCCCCGACAGGCTGGCGCGCGAAGCGGCAGCACTCACCACGGGGACAGTTACTAGTAACTGTCCCCAACCATTGCTCCCCCATCTCGTGATGCCGCACCATCACGACGTCAGGTCGGACGACATCATCCTGCGCCGACTTCACGGCACGCTAGCCGCGGCGGCTGAAGCGGGCCCGAGGGACTTTCCCGAGCTGCTGCTCGTCCCCGGCGTCGGCGCGCGGACGGTGCGCTCGCTGGCGATGGTCGCGGAGGTGATCCACGGCGCTCCCTGTCGCTTCGCCGATCCGGCGCGCTTCTCGCTCGCCCATGGCGGCAAGGACCGCCATCCTTTTCCCGTGCCGACGAACGTTTACGACAAGACGATCGGCGTGCTGAAATCCGCGGTGAGCCGCGCCAAGCTCGGCCGGGACGAGAAGCTCGGAGCCATCCGCCGCCTCGACGAGCAGGCGCGACGGCTCGAGCGATATGACTTGGGGCCGTCCCTGGAAGCGCATCTCGCGGAGGAACGCGCCGGAAGCCATGCTTTTGGCGGCATGAGCATCTTCGGCCCGGAGCCCGCGCCTCAGGCGGGCACGGCCTCCAGCGCGTCGCGGACGGCCTGAACGGCCTCGCCGGCCTTGCCACCCTCCGGCCCGCCTCCCTGGGCCATGTCGGGCCGGCCTCCCCCGCCTTGGCCGCCGAGCGCTTCGACCGCGCGGCGGACGAGGTCGACGGCGCTGAGGCGCGACGTCAGGTCGTCGGTGACGCCGACCGCGACGGTGGCGCGGCCCCCGTTGACGGCGACGAGCGCGGCGACGCCGGAGCCGACGCGCCTCTTGGCGTCGTCGACGAGGCCGCGCAGCGCCTTGGGTTCCAGGCCTTCGATGACCTGGCCGAGGAAACCGACGCCGGCTATCTGCTCGGGCTCCCCAGTCTCCGCGGCGCGGCCGCCGCCCATCGCGAGCGCCTTCTTCGCCTCCGCGAGCTCGCGCTCGAGACGGCGGCGCTCCTCGACGAGGGCGGCCACGCGCGCGGGGACCTCTTCGGGCGACGTCTTGAGCGAAGCCGCCACCTCCCGCAGTCGCTCCGCACGACCGGTGAGCCAGCGCCGCGCGGCCTCACCGGTCAGGGCCTCGATGCGTCGGACGCCGGCCGCGACGGCGTTCTCGGACACGATCTTGAGAAGCTGGATGTCACCCAGCGCTTGGACGTGGGTGCCGCCGCAGAGCTCGACCGAATAGGGGGCGTCGGGCCCCGTCCCCATCGAGAGAACGCGGACCTCGTCGCCATATTTTTCGCCGAACAGGGCCATGGCCCCGGCAGCGATGGCGTCCCCCGGCGGCATTAGCCGGGTGGTCACCGGCTGGTTGTCGCGGATATGGCGGTTCACTTCCTCCTCGACCGCGTCGATATCTTCGCGCCCGAGCGGCTTGGGGTGCGAGAAATCGAAGCGGAAATAGTCCGGCGCAACGAGGCTGCCTTTTTGGGTCACGTGGGTGCCGAGTCGGTGACGCAACGCGGCGTGGAGCAGGTGCGTCGCCGAATGATTGGCGCGGACCCGGGCCCGGCGGTCGACATCGACCGAGAGGTGGACGGCGTCGCCCACCGCGAGCGCACCCGAGCGGATCGTCGCGCGATGGGCGTGGAGGCGGCCCAGGGGTTTCGACGTGTCCTCAACGTCTGCCTCCAGGCCCTTGTCCGAACTTATCTTTCCACTGTCTCCGACTTGCCCGCCGCTCTCGCCGTAAAAAGGCGTCTGGTTGGTGACGATGTCCACTATCTCGCCGGCGGCGGCACGCTCCACGCGCACGCCGTCCTTGATCAGGGCGATGACCTGGCCCTCGCCGTCGTGGCCGGCATAGCCGGTGAACTCGGTCGAGCCATGCTCCTCCGCAATATCGAACCAAATGTCCTCCGACGCCTTGGCGCCTGAGCCCTTCCACGCGGCACGGGCGGCGGCCTTCTGCTCGGCCATCGCCGCGTCGAAGCCGGCGCGGTCGATCCCGTATCCCTGGCCCCTCAGCGCGTCCTCGGTGAGATCGTACGGGAAGCCGTAAGTGTCGTAGAGCTTGAATGCGACCTCTCCGGGAAGGGTGGCGCCCGCCTCCATCGACGCCGTCGCCTCGTCGAGCAGGCGAAGGCCGTTGGCGAGAGTCTGGCGAAAGCGCGTCTCTTCGAGCTTCAGCGTCTCCTCGAGCAAGGGCTGGGCGCGCACCAGCTCAGGGTAAGCGGCGCCCATCTCGGCGATGAGCGAGGGCACCAGCCGGTGCATCAGCGGCTCGGTCGCGCCGAGCAGGTGGGCGTGGCGCATCGCACGGCGCATGATCCGGCGCAGGACATAGCCCCTGCCCTCGTTCGCCGGCAGCACGCCGTCGGCGACCAGGAAGCCGGAAGCGCGCAAATGGTCGGCGATGACGCGGTGGCTGGCCTTGCTCGCACCTTCGGCGCGGGTGCGCGTGAACTCCTCCGAAGCCGCGATGAGGGCCTTGAAGGTGTCGGTGTCGTAATTGTCGTGGACGCCCTGCATGACGGCGGCGATGCGTTCGAGGCCCATGCCGGTGTCGATCGAGGGCCTCGGCAGGTCGCGGACGATCTCGTTGTCCTCCTGCTCGTACTGCATGAAGACGAGGTTCCAGATCTCGGTGAAGCGGTCCCCGTCCTCGTCCGGCGATCCGGGTGGGCCCCCGGCAATGTGCTCGCCATGATCGTAGAAGATCTCCGAGCAGGGGCCGCAGGGTCCTGAATCGCCCATCGCCCAGAAATTGTCCTTGGTCGGGATCCGGATGATCCGGCTCTCGGGAAGACCCGAGATCTTGCGCCAAAGCTCATAAGCCTCGTCGTCGGTGTGATAGACGGTCGCCGTCAGCCGGTCGGCCGGCAGCCCCCATTCCCCGGTGAGCAGCTCCCAGGCGAGCGAGATGGCCCGCTCCTTGAAATAGTCGCCGAACGAGAAGTTGCCGAGCATTTCGAAGAAGGTGTGGTGCCGCGCGGTGTAGCCGACATTGTCGAGATCGTTGTGCTTGCCGCCGGCGCGAACGCATTTCTGCGAGGAGGCAGCGGTGCTGTAGGACCGCGTCTCGAGGCCGGTGAAGACGTTCTTGAACGGAACCATCCCGGCGTTGACGAACATCAGGGTCGGATCGTTCTGCGGGACGAGCGGGGCCGACGGCACGATCTTGTGCTGCACCGAGCCGAAATAGTCGAGGAACGACCGGCGGATGTCGTTGGTGGAGGTCATGGCCCGGACTTAAGCCACGTGCTGCGCTGCGGCAAGCGCGGCACGGGTCGCGGTTTACGCCCTGTCAACCACGATCGGGCTACCGCTGCAGGCAATGGCGACGCAGGCGGCTCCGGATATCGGTCACTTTCCCGCGGCCGGCCGGCGCGCTGTGCCGGTCGCGGCGCCGTTGCTCGCGTTCGCGCTGCTGCTCTACTGGATAAACCCGGTCGGCTATGTCGGCGGCGGCGGCGACGATTGGCAATATCTGATCGCCGGCGAATGCTGGGCGGCGCACGGCCCCTGCCTGCCCCACGACCATTGGTGGGCGCGCTGGCCTTTGGTGGCACCGTTGGCGACGGCGATCGCCGCGCTCGGCGAGAGCCGAGCCGCGCTGGCGCTGGTGCCGTTGCTCTATTCCGCGGCCGTGCTGCTCCTGCTGGCGCGGATCGTGGAGCGCCTCGCCGGACGCGCCGCCGCACTCATTGCCGGGTGCGCGCTGCTGCTGACTCCGATCTTCGCGATCCAGCTCGCCCGCCCGAACATCGATCATCCCGAGCTCGCCTTCCTGCTGGTCGCCCTGCTCGGCTGGATCGAGGCCGTGCGTGGCAGCGGGAGGCGCTGGGCGGTGCTGCTCGGCGCCGGCCTCGCGTTCGCTATGCTCGCCCGCGAGACCAGCGCGGTGTTCGTCGCCGGGGCTGGCATCGCCTTCCTGTGCGCGCCGGGCCCGCACAAACGCGTGCTGATCTGGGCAGCGCCGGCTTTCGTCCTGCCGCTCGCGGCCGAGATGCTCGTCTACCTCGCGGCCACGGGAGACCCCTTTTACCGGCTGCACCTCTCCTTCGGGCATACGCGAATCCCGTCGACGGAGCTCGCCTCGTGGGTCGACACCAGCCGGAACGCCTTCTTCAACCCCGATTTCATCGCCGGCTGGCGCGCCGCCAACGGCATCGAAGCGCACTGGACCGTGAAGCCCCTCGTCAACCTCCTCACTCACGCCGAGATCGGGCTCACTTTGCTCGCGGCGCCGCTGCTGCTCGCGGCCGCGCCGCGCAAGGCGATCGATGCAGGCGCCGACCGCCGCATGCTGCTCGTCCTGCTCGCCATCACCGCGGGCGCGGGCCTCGTCTTCACCTATGCTTTGGGTCTCGACCCGAAGCCGCGCATGTTCCTGCCATTCGCCGCGGCTTCATCCGCGATCGTCGGAGTCACGACGGTGGCTCTTTGGCGGGAAGGACGCAGGCTCGTGCCGGCGGCGATCGCTCTCTTCTTCATCCCGTCCGCCTTGCTCTGCTTCGCCGGGACGCCGGGAATCTCCCGCGCCGAGCGGCAGGCCGCCGTCTGGCTCGAGGCCGTCGCTCCGCTCGCCACCACCAACGAGACCGCGCGCCGCCATCTCGCCATGGTCCCGGCGGCCCGGACGCTGCCCGTCGAGGACGAAGCACGGCCGTACCGGCTCGCCATTCTCTGGGAAGGCTGCACGGTCGACGGGGAGCCCGGCGCGAAAGTCGTCCGGCGCGCCTCGCTGCAGGCGGGCGAATGGGCGCCCGTCGCTTGGCTTCGCGCGCGATCGATCGGTCTCCACCCGGAAGCCGGCCCGTGGCTGTGTCTGACGCGGCGGGCGGGTCGCGCGCCGCGCTGACACGAGAGGCGGCTCAACTCTCCTCTTGCGCTCGCTTCCGAATCCGTGGACTTCTTCTCGTTTCCCATGAGGCGCGGCGCCGCGTCTTCCTCGCGGGCCGCGAAAGCGGACGAAGGAGACGTTCATGCCCACAAGAGCTGCAGGCACCAGAACCATCGCGCTCGTGGGCCCCGGCGGGGCGGGTAAGACCAGCCTAGCCGAGGCCCTTCTTTTTGCGGCCGGGGCGGTCGACCGGCAGGGCAGCGTCGCTGCGGGCACCACGGTCGGCGATTCGACTCCCGAGGCGCGGGCGCGGGGCGGCTCGACGGAGCTCAATCTGATGCACTTGTCCTTCATGGGCGACCGCTACGCACTGCTCGACGCGCCGGGTTCGGTCGGTTTCGCAGCCGACGGAGCGCTCGCCGTCGCTGCGGCCGACCTCGCTCTGGTGGTTGTGGACCCCGACGCCGACCGTGCACTCCTCGCCGAGCCGACGCTGCGCCAGCTCGAGCGCCTCGGCGTGCCGCATATGATCTTCGTCAACAAGATCGACCAGGCGCGCGGCTCCATTCAAAACGTGCTCGAAGCGCTGCAGCCGATGAGTGCCGCGCCCCTCCTCGCCCGCCAGATTCCGATCCGCGAGGGGGAGAAGATCAGCGGGTTCGTCGACGTCGCTCTCGAGCGCGCCTTCCACTACCGCCCCGGCAAGGCTTCGGAACAGACCGAGATACCAGCGGACCTTGCCGATCGCGAGAAGACCGCGCGCTTCCATCTCCTCGAGCAGCTCGCCGACCATGACGACGCCTTGCTCGAGCAATTGCTGATGGACGAAACGCCCGATCCCCGGGTGGTCTACGAGGATCTCAGCCGCGAGACCCAGGAGAATCTGGTCGTGCCCGTCTTGTTCGGGTCCGCGCTGAACGGCTTCGGCGTCCGACGCCTGCTGAAGGCGCTGCGCCACGACGCGCCGGGGCCCGACGTGGCGGCGAAGCGGCTGGGAGCCGAGAGCGGCTGCGCCTTCGTCTTCAAGATCTCAAACGCGGGCTCGATGGGGCGGCTTGCTTTCGCGCGGGCGTTCGGCGGAACGCTGAAGGAAGGTGCGGAGCTCAAGACCGCCGCCGGCGAGACGGTGCGGATCGGGACTTTGTTCACGGTGCAGGGCGACAAGACCGCCAAGGCCGGCCAGGCCGATCCCGGCGACGTCGTCGCCATCGCCAAAGCAGAAGGCGTCGGCGCGGGGGACTGGCTCAGCGCCGGCAAGGCGGCGGCCGCGCGACCGGACGTCGCGCTGCCGGCGGCGAATTACGTTCTTGCGATTGCCACCAAGGACAGGAAGGACGACGTACGACTCTCGACCGCGCTCCACCGCTTGGTCGAGGAGGATCCAATGCTCGAATGGGAGCAGGACGAAGCGCTCCACGAGACCCGCCTCAGAGGGGTGAACGACGAACACCTCAAGGTGACGCTCGAGCGGCTGAAGCGGCGCTACGGCGTCGCCGTCGACTCCAGGATGCCGACCGTCGGCTACAAGGAGTCCATACGGCGCACCGTCACGCAACGCGGACGCCACAAGAAGCAGTCGGGCGGCCACGGCCAGTTCGGCGACGTCGTCATCGAGCTCAGGCCGCTCGGACGCGGCGAGGGCTTCCGCTTCGAGGAGAAGATTTCGGGCGGGGTCGTGCCCAAGCAGTGGTTCCCCGCGGTCGAGGCGGGCGTCAAGGACGCCATGCAGAAGGGGCCGCTCGGCTTCCCGGTCGTCGACGTTGCCGTCACCCTGGTCGACGGCAGCTATCACAGCGTGGACAGCTCGGAGATCGCGTTCCGTACTGCGGGACGCATCGGCATGTCTGAAGCGCTCGCCGCCGCGCAGCCGCATCTGCTCGAGCCGGTCATGAAAGTGACTGTCACCGCCCCTTCCTCGGCCACGTCGCGCGTCACTTCGGCGATCGCCAGCCGCCGCGGCCAGATGCTCGGCATGGGCCCGCGCGAGGGCTGGTCGCGCTGGGAGCAGATCGAGGCCCTGGTCCCGGAGGCCGAGATGCAGGGCTTCGACGCGGAGCTGAGGTCGCTGAGCCAGGGCCTCGCCACCTACGAGGCGGAGTTCGACCATCTCGCCGAGCTCAACGGCTCGCTCGCCGACAAGGTCGTCCAGAAGGAGCTCGAGCCCGCCTGATCATCGCGCGGGTCCGGACGGCGGGGCGGCGGGCGGGAGCTGGCCCGTCGCGCGCGCCTGCTCGATCATCCGCAGCCGCTCCTCGACCATCGGCCGCCACGACACGTCCTGCGGCGCCTGGACGAGGAGCTCGCGCCAGAGCCGCTCCGCCTCGTCGAAGCGCCCGCCCTGCGCGAGCGCGAGGCCGTAGAAGAAGCGCGGGCCGGGATGGCCCGGCGCGATCTCCTCGGCACGCCGGAAGGCGAGCTCGGCCGCGGGAGTCATCAGCCCGTCGGCGTGGAGCACCAGCGCGCTGCCGAGCCCGACCCAGAGATCGGGGTCGCGTGGATGCCGGTGCAGGCCGCTCCTGATCATGTCGACCCCACCGCGCGTGTCGCCGCCCCTCTGATAGCTCTCCGCCATTCCGAGCCAGCGCGCGGCGGTATCGAACGTGCCGAGCATCGACTGCCGGGTCTCGGCGAAGGCGCTGTCCGGGAGGCGCTGGCGCTCGGGGGGCGCCTTCGGGCTGCCGCGAAGGCCGGGATGGCCCTGCCAGGCATAGCCAGCCAGAGCGAGCAGCAGAGCGGCGCCGAGGAACTGGAGCGAAGCGCCGTCGAGCCGCGCCAGCCGCCACAACGCGGCGAGCACCAGCAAGGCGATGAGCAGGAAGACCGCCCAGCCCATCAGCGCCGCCTCTTTCTGCGGAAGCGCCCGCGCGCGAGCAGAAGGCCGGCAAGCAGCAGCACGAACGGCGCCGCCCAGAGCGGCCAGGTGAGTGGCTCTACCGGCGGCTCGTAGCTCACCCAATTGCCGTAGCGTTCGACCAGCCAGCGCCGGATCGCTTCGGGCCGCTCCCCGGCGCGGATGCGCTGGCGGACGAGCGCGCGCATGTCGCCGGCCATATCGGCGTTCGAATCGGCGATCGACTGGCTCTGGCAGACGATGCAGCGCAACGTCTCCATCAGCGCCCGCGCCTGCGCCTCCTGGCGCGGATCGGCGAGCTGGGTATCGGCAAGATCGGCGGGAGGGAGGCGCGACTGGGCGAATGCCGGGGTTGCGGAGGCGAAGAGGGCCGCGAATACGAAGCCCCGCATCCCCAATCCCTTCGCATCGGTGCTCGACTTTGCTCGGACCGAACGGTTCTTGAGCGCCCTGTCCCTCACCGCGCCGCCTCCCAAGCTGCGACCAGGGTCGGGATGTCCCCCTCTGCAATCGGACCGATATGCTGGTAGCGGATCACCCCTCGCCCATCGATCACGAAGGTCTCCGGCACCCCGGACGAGCCGAGCGCGATCTGGACCTGGGTATTGGGATCGGTGCCGATGCGCTGGAAGGGGTCGCCGTAGCGGGCGAGGAAGGCGGCGACGTCTTCGCTGCGGTCGCGGATCGCGATCGCATCGATCGGGATCCCCCGACGGCGCAGCGCCATCAGCTGCGGCGCCTCGACGACGCACGGCCCGCACCAGCTCGCAAAGACGTTGAGCAGCCGCGGCGCGCCGGCGCGAAGGTCGGCCGAGCCGAGGCCGGGGTGGGAGGGCACCGCCGCCTGCAGGGCGAAATCCGGCAGCGGGCGCCCGACGAGATGCGACCGGATCGCCGTGTCGGACGGCGCGCGCAGATAGGCGGTGACGAGGATCACGAACAGGACGAAGGCCGCGAGCGGCGCCCAGAGGATGACGCGCCTCACGCCCAGGCCTCCGCCGGCTCGAGTTGCGCGGCCCGGCGCGCCCGCCGCTCCCGCCACATCCTTCCCGCCAGCGCGAGCAGGCCGCCCAGTGCGACTAGGCCTCCGCCCAGCCAGATCAGCGTCACGAACGGCTTCCACCACAGGCGCAGTTGCCAGCGGCCCTGCGGATCGTTCTCGCCGAGAACGGTGTAGAGCTGCCCGTTCCATATCGTTGCGATATCGGCTTCGCTGGTCGGCTGGGCGGGCGAGCTGAACATCCGCGCCTGGGGCCGCATCGTGAAGGCCCTCCCCTCTGCCCGCCGGACCGTGAGCTGCGCCTCGACCGCCGTCCAGTTGGGCCCGGCGACGGGGGCCACCTGGTCGAAGCGGATGCTGAACGGGCCGACCGCGGTGGATTGGCCGGGGCGCAAAGCGATCAGGCGCTCCTGCGTGAACGCGCTTTCCGACGCCATTCCGGCCAGGCTGACGGCGATCCCGAAATGGGCGATCGCCATCCCCCAGATGTGGAGCGGCGTGCGCCTGAGGTTGCGGCCCCACAAAGGTGCCAGGCTCGCCGCGCCGACCCCGGTCGCCAGGACCAGGCCCAGAAGCGGCAGGATGCGGATGCGCGGCGCGAGCAGGACGCATGCGAGGAGCACGAGCGCGGTCAGCAGGACCGGAAGCGCGAGCCGCCTCAGCAAGGCTCCGGCCCGGTCGCTGCGCCATCTGAGCAGCGGCCCCGCGGCCATCGCGATGACGAGGACGAGCGCGATCGGCCCGGTCACCAGGTTGAAATAAGGCGGCCCGATCGAGATCTTCTCGCCCAGCGCCTCGGTGACGAGCGGGTAGAGCGTGCCGATCAGCACCAGCCCGAGCACCACGCACAGGAACAGGTTGTTGGCGACGAGCGCGCCCTCCCGGCTGACCGGCTCGAAGGTCGAGCCTTCCTTCACCGTGTGGATTCTGAGCCCGAACAGAGCGAGCGCGCCGCCGATATACAGAGCGAGCAGGACGAGGATGAAGGCGCCCCGCTCGGGGTCGACGGCGAAGGCGTGGACGCTGGTGAGAATGCCTGACCGGACGAGGAAGGTGCCGACCATGGACATCGAGAAAGCGACCACCGCCAGCATCACCGTCCAGGCGCGCAGCGCGCCGCGCGTTGCCAGCACGGTGACCGAATGGAGCAGGGCGGTGGCGGCGAGCCAGGGCATGAGCGACGCATTCTCAACCGGGTCCCAGAACCACCAGCCGCCCCAGCCCAGCTCGTAATAGGCCCAGTAGGACCCCGCGGTGATGCCGAGCGTGAGGAAGATCCAGGCGCCCAGCACCCAGGGGCGCATCGCCCGCGCGAACAAGGGCCCGACGTCGCGGGTGACGAGGGCGCCGACCGCGAAGGAGAAAGCGATCGAAATGCCGACATAGCCGAAATAGAGCGTCGGCGGGTGGAAGGCGAGGCCGGGATCCTGGAGCAACGGATTGAGCCCGTTGCCCTCTACCGGAACCGGGCTCAGCCGCTCGAACGGGTTCGAGGAGAAGAGCAGAAAGGCGTAGAAGCCGAGGCCGATCGCCGCCTGCGCCGCCAGGGTCCCGATCAGGGTCCGGTCGGGCAGCCGCCGCTCGAGCCAGGCAACCGCCGCGCCGGCGACGGCGAGTACCGTCACCCAGAGCAGCATCGAGCCCTCGTGATTGCCCCAGGCGCCCGCGAACTTGTAGATAAAGGGCTTCATCGAATGGCTGTTGGCGGCAACCAGGGCCACCGAGAGGTCGGTGCGCAGGAACAGCAGGACCAAGGTGAGGAAGGCGAAACTGGCGAGCGCCGCCTGTGCGCCCGCGACGGGGC
>Ga0196965_1000058_pt1 | contig 90280 bp, 105 predicted proteins | sample S1_20metaG_FD_148668 | JGI IMG/M metagenome (GOLD analysis project Ga0196965, IMG submission 148668) | Soil microbial communities from Anza Borrego desert, Southern California, United States - S1_20 | ecosystem: Environmental > Terrestrial > Soil > Desert | place: USA: California | collected...
GGCCGTTTGACAGCTGGAATATTGATTACGTGTACCTGGATAAGGGCCGTTCAGCATCAATTGATATCGCTGATGCATCGTTAACTCAGGAATTGAGTGCATTATATGGCAGATATACGGCGATGCCATTGGATCATTTCAGAGAAACGCAAATACTAACGCCACCCAGTACAGGTGTCTATAATTTACGGAATTCCTTTGCTGCGATTAACTTCCATGCCGAAGCTACCATAACGAATCATTTTGAAGATGAGACTTTAACAGCAGAAACTATTGTGTTAAATGAATCGCGTGGTATCATCAGTGAAACAGAAAATACGATTCAACCCTTCGAACGTATTACAACAACGCTTGATGTCTTACCTGATCCCTTGAATGACGCACAATTCAATCCTGCTGCGGAACGAATTGATGTCACGATTGAAATGAATTTAATCCCCGATAATAATTTCCCCGAAGAATTGTTTACTACATCCAACGATACGATTAGTACCACATATCACCTCGACGACTATTACGCCTACGATGATGGAAGTGCAGAGTATGCAGCGATCCTCACTACCAAAGGAGACAGGGCTGCCTATCAATTCGAAGTTCTTCGATCTGATGGACAACCCGATATTCTGGCTGGCTTTGATATCTATGTTCCAAGGCAGGCGCTTTCTCCCAATTTAACGATCCCATTTTTCATTTTATCTGATGATGGCGGTATGCCTGGTCCCGTGTTGTACTCGATTAACAAAACAGTAACCGCTTCCGGAAGAAATGAATTTCAATCCGTTTCCATTTTACCGCTTCCTGTTTCAGGTAAGTTTTATATCGGATGGCAGGCTCCTATCGGCGGTACTTTCCCTGTAGGGATTGATTATGCCAACAACACCAGCGACAAAGTTTTTGTAGATACCAACGGCACGTGGGTGCCAAGTCTTGATATTCCAGGAAGTTTGATGATCCGCCCGGTTTTTGGTGAAGGGGTGATTTCAGGGATTCCTGAATCAACCCATAGGCTACAGGCTTATCCCAACCCCAGCGAAGGCGTCTTTTACCTACCAGAGGAGATTGACAATCTTGAAATTATTTCGATTACAGGTCAAAAAATTTCATTCGAGCTGCGTACTGAAACCGATGGAACCCGCGTATCAATTCGCAACGCCCAGGCGGGACTATACATACTAAAAATTCAAAAAGACCGTTCCGTCACCACACAAAAAATTGTGATTCGTTAGAGAATTCTATCAATCGGGCATGATGAGTTTCATCTCAAATGGCTTCGGACTGAAACATAAAACGAAAATGAGTAAACTGATCCATCCGAGGATTACCCGTTTTAAATCCAATGGTTGCTCTATTTCAGAAGGTGGATGATGTACACCGATAAAACTACCGATAAGGAAAGCAAATAAAACCCATGGCCTGTATCCATCGACAGTTGGAAATATCGCGGTGATGATAAACTGGACAGCAAACATAACCAGCGCGTACATAATGGTATCTTTGGCGCTTAGCTGCAATCCCTTCAAACAAAAATAATTGAACAGCACAGTCATTAATACATACCAGTACACCTGGTCCTGGTCACTGTGAATATTAGCCGCTCCTAATCCTGAATAAAACACGAGAGCAACGAATGAAATAGTAGCAATGATGCTATGCCCTTTTCGTCCGAACAATCCATAGACGATATGACCGCCATCGAGCTGACCAATCGGTAATAAATTCAGGCTCGTAAAAAAAAGCGCAACAAAGCCAGCCATCAAAATGGGGTAATGCATCATCTCGTGTGGATTCGGAATACGCGCCGGGTCATCTACGAAAAGACCAAAAAACTCAAACAATAAATTGCTGCCAATAAGCAACTCGAGTGCACCCCCTTGTGATTTGATGTATTCATCCGTATATACATGTTCAGCATAGTTTACACCGAACTTTTCGTAATCAGGGTGAAACTGAAATACATATTCCGGAGGAGGCAATGTAGCAAAGCCATAACCGATCACGGCAAGGGATAAAATAAACCCCGCCAACGGACCCGCCAGACCAATATCAAAATGTTGAACATTGGAATGTACTTTTGAACGGATGCGGATGATAGCTCCCATGGTTCCAATAAAACTTGGAATAAAGGGAATCGGTGGAAAGGGAATATAGTACGGAAGGGAGGCTTTAATTTTGTGGTACATCGCCGTGAAGTAGTGGCCAAACTCATGCACGGTTAATATCAGTAAGAACGGTATGGAAAATTGTAATCCACTGAAAAAATCACTCCATGTATAACCCGGATTGAAGGCCACACCATACGTTTCGTGACCCACGTAAATGGTCTTTCCAAAACATAACTCAGCACCTGCAAACGTGGTGGTGATACAGGTAAAAAGAAACAATCCAACCTGTTTCAATATTCTTTGAGTCTCCTTCGGGGGCGTGCTCTTATCCTCTTCCATTAATTCATCCATGATTACTTATTGAAATGTTTGATCACCATATCGGGATGTGTAACATGAACGGTTTGTATTCCAAGGGCCTTAGCAGCTGCAATGTTATCTGCATTATCGTCAAGAAAAAGTGTTTCGTTTTCCAACAATCCGTTTTCATCAAGTACCTGCCTGAAGATTGAAGCCTCTGGTTTTCGTTTGCCCATGAGATGTGAATAATAACACCGGTGGAAATAACGGTCCAGCGAATCTACCGAAACCAATGGAGGCAGAATGATTGAGTTGATGTAATTTAAATGAATGTGATTCGTATTGCTCAACAAAAAAACCTTGTATTGTGTTTTTAATTCCAGTAGCAGATCCAGTTTGGCTTTCGGAATGCCAAGAAGCATCGCATTCCAACACCGGTCAAGATCGCTATCGGAAGCAGAAATATCGTAAACGCGACGTACAAAATCCCGAAATTCCCGATCGTTTATTTCTCCACGCTCATACTGTTCGAACTCCGGAGAAGCGACGAACAACGCTTTTACTTTATCCAGCGATAATCGAGACAGCCGGGCAAACGATTCAAGCGAATCGATCACCGACAAATCCAGAATAACGCCGCCCAGATCAAAAATCAGGTTTTTCAGAATGGCCATAAATTGTTTTGCAAATGTTTGTAAATAAATAAAGCGCCCGGCTGGGGCGCTTCTAACTGTCTGATTATCAAGTGGGCCCAGTAGGGCACGATCCTACGACCCCCTGATTATGAGACAGCATCCCTGGTTTAGATAATACATGATAATCAATGGGTTGTAAGTTGAACAAATGATAATTGCATAGTATTGACATAGTAAACACACCTTAAACCTCTACCAAGGCGTTGTTTAAACATTCTTCTTTAAGTTTTTTTTTTGCTGTTTCCTGAACCGAAAGGGTAACCTTTTTCAACTGATCCAGCAGTTGTATCTTTTCATGAATATCGGCGAATTGCTGCTTCAGCAAATCAACTTCGGTTCTCAGCGATCCTTCTGAACCGTTCTCTCCAGTCAGCAACCATCTTATGTCGATATCTTTCATCAGCGGATGCATCATTATCGCCGCGAAAATGTCTGTTCTACATCTGCCCGTCTGTAGAAGATTATTAATCTGGTTATTCGAAATGCTGCACTCCCTTTCAAACTTCCTGTAGTTGTCTATTTTCTTGACTTTCAGCACTTGCTCAAAGCGCTGAACGAATTGAGATCTTTCCGCCTCCATAATTTATTAGGTTAGTTGGGTATTTTCCTGTCGATATATTTTGAAATATTGTAGAATATTTTCGACTATTGTAAAGCTGTTCGACATCCTGTCGAAACATTCTGCAACTGATCGATTCATTTAAAATTAAACAAAATGGGAACACACAAATGGAAAACGTTGAAAACGCCGTCGAAACGTGGTCTATCACCGCTAAAAAGGCACCTAAGCCCTTAGAGAAGGCTGTTCTGGATTACATGGCATATGTGCAGCTGTCTGAAAACAGAACGCTGGGAAAGCCTGAAGCAATCGTGGAACTTCTTCAAAAGGGTGTAGAAGCTTTTCGAAATGAATATGGTAAAAAACTTATGCCAGCCGGCTAGGCTACTGCCACCAGAACTTGAGGAACTCCTGGGACCGGATGACCTCAAATACGCAAGAGACAAAGCAAACGTAGGTCCCCGTCAAGCCAGAAACCTGATGGCGGGGAAAAGCAAGAACTTCATTTTTTTGAAAGCGCTCATGGAAAGAATAAGGGCCAATGAGCAGCTGATGATTGAGGTGGAACTAACAACACAACGGATTAAGGGCATGCAAAGCATTGGAAATATGGGACAACAACCACTCCAAAAAAATGTAACACCGAATGCAGGATGAGTCTATAAGACTCCCTGTTGACTTCTGTGAACACCCGCTTTATCCAAAGAAACGATTTACCAAATACGAGGCCTTCCTGGACCTTCTATTCACCAGCTATCCGACCGGTCAGCTAAGTACTGTAAGGGAGTACGCCGACCGATGGAGATGGCCGATGCCGAAGACATTCAGGTTCCTCAATGACCTAACTACGATGGAACTACTCTCTAAAAAGAGATTAACGTATTCCGTACGAAAAGCTGAAACTTGGTTTGATGAAGGTGCTAAGGACGCCTCAGAACAGGAGGCTCTGGTTGGTCAGGTTATGATGGAATTTAATCGAATCATGGATCGAAGGGTTTCACTCAACGATGCCAAGAAGCGCGCAATCCGGGCAAGGATCCGCGAGGGAGCACGAATGAAACCGCCTGTAGGTCTGAAGCAATTTGTAGCGGTGTTTGAGTTTAAGAAAAAGGAATGGGCCGGTTCTGAAATGGACCGCCATCTCGAAATAGAAACACTCTGTGCCGCTAAACATTTCTTCAAGTACCTGGATCAGGCTCGTGACGCATTCCGAAAAGGAGATAAAACCAAACTACAAGAACCAGCTTTCAAGGTATGATAGGATCACGATCGTCATTTTCCTCTGATCAGACCCCTCCACACGACATCGATATCGAGGAGTATGTCATAGGAGCTGCACTTCTGGAGAAGTCCGCTCAACAAGTCGTAGTGGAAATGCTTACCGATAGTGATTTCCATGACTCATGTCACGCTTTAATATTTAGCGCCATGCTTGATATGGCTAAAGACGGACAGCCAATCAACATGAGAAGCATAGTCCACCATCTGAAGACTAAAAATTCTTTAGAAACAGCTGGGGGAGCTTTTAAAATTGCTGAGCTGACATCAAAGGTTAGTTCTGCTGCAGACCTGAGGTTCAGCTGTCTTATTTTGAAGCAATTCACGATTAAACGATCCCTTATCACAATGGGGATGCAGCTGCAGAGGAAAGGAATGTTAGACGATGTTGATTCTTTTGACTTGCTGAATGAAGCTGAAAAAACACTTCAGTCCATTACAAACAATCTACCCAAAAAGTCAGAGACATCGATCAAGGATATCCTTACCAAGCTCACTAATGCGATCCAGGTAAGAGAAAATGCTGACTATAGTTTAACCGGCATTCCTTCAGGGTTTCCGATGATCGACAAGCTGACTCAAGGATGGCAGCGTACGGACCTGATCATTATTGCGGCCAGACCAGGGATGGGTAAAAGTGCTTTCGTCCTTCAGTGCCTTATGAATGCGGCGGTAGACTTCAAGATACCGGTAGGGCTTTTTTCTCTCGAAATGTCCTCTGATCAGCTAGGTCAGAGGGCCGCGTCAATCGCAACAGAGATACCGTTGACCACTATCCGGTCTAGGCCATTTGATGGGTTAGAGTGGACTAATTACGCTAACAAAATTTCCAAGCTGATGAACGCGCCCGTATTCATCGATGATACAGCGGGGCTTACCATCCTGGAGCTAAGGGCTCGCTGCCGAAGAATGGTTGCGGAACACGGAGTCCAGTTGATTGTAATTGACTACCTGCAACTCATGGCCGGGGATAAGCAATCACGGGGGAACCGGGAGCAGGAAATCAGTAATATATCGAGAGCACTGAAGGGAATTGCCAAAGAACTCAACATTCCGATTCTAGCACTAAGTCAGCTCTCCCGCGCTGTTGAAACAAGAGGAGGAGATAAAAAACCTCTTCTCGCTGATTTGCGTGAGTCAGGATCGATCGAACAGGATGCGGACATAGTTGTATTCCTATGGAGGCCTGAATACTATAGCATCGAAGCTGATTCCATTGGTGAATTCCTCCCAGGTGCAACCGAAGTGAATTTTGCAAAGCACCGTAACGGTTCAACTGATAGAGTATTCATCCAATTCGTTCCGAAGTTCACAAAGTTCCAGCATGTAGAATGGCCGTACATCTACAATCCAAAATCAGAACCACAACCATTGGAAAGACCGCTTCGGGTTTGGACCGAACCGGAACCCCCTCCATTGTGGACACAACCAGACAACCAAGACACACCTTTCTAATTTTTAACCTTATGGAATTATCAAAACTACTTTTCCTGGACATTGAAACTGTCCGACAAACAAAGGCCTTAAGCATGCTTGATGAACGTGGCCGGGAGTTATTCAAAAAGAAGTTCCGTCACCAGATTGATGAAGAATTAAAGCTCTACGTAAGATCTGAAGATCCTGGAGCCGTAGAGCTATTCCGGGAGACTGCAGAGGAAGATGTTTATAAAACACAAGCCGCACTATCACCTGAGTTCGGAAGGATAGTATGCATCTCCTGTGCAATGATTAAGGGCGATGAACTCAAAATCAAATCCTATTACGGTGATGATGAGAACATGATCCTTTCTGACTTCTGCACTAACGTTCTTAACGTTTACGACATCCTGTGCCTGGTTGGCCACAATGGTAAAGGCTTCGACTTTCCATACCTCACCATCCGGATGTTGGCCAACAAGTTAACAATACCAAAAAAGCTGCAAGTAATGAACCTGAAACCGTGGGAGATGCCCTTCATGGACACTCAGCAAATATGGCAATTCGGAAACGGCAGACATTGGGCTTCACTGGATCTTGTCGCCTATACCCTTGGCCTCCCTTCTCCAAAAGATCAAATGGACGGATCACAGGTTGGAGGCTGGTACTTCGGTGAGATCAAAGATGCCATTCTCCCACCCTTCGAGGAACGCATTAAAAAGATCGCCCAGTACTGCGAAAAAGATACGGCGGTGATGGCCAATTGCTTTCTCCTTATCCATGGCTACAACGCTATTACTGAAGGTAAAATCAAATATTCTATACACTCATGAGAAAACCACTTTATAAACTTCGCGCAAAATCTTCACAACAACAGCCAGAATTAGTCGCAGTCCTGGAAGCCGATCGCAACATTGTAAAATTCTATCCCTTCTCCCCGGAGAAGAGACGAGAGGATATCCAACAAATGTCTTTTCATGCTTTTTCAGAAAAGTATGTTTTGCATGGATTTCAAAAATAGGGATGAAAAAAAACGCGCTAAGCTGGAAGCATTTTACGGCCACATCCAGCTGACTGAACAGGAGGAAAAGGATGCCCTCCTGGAAATGAAGATTCAAAAGTACTTCCACGAAAAAAGCAAACCCTATTGGGATGAGCTGGAAGGCAATAAAAAGGGAACAACAACTTAACCTAACTCAAAATGACACATGAAGAATATTTCGCGAAAAGGGATCAGCGAAATCATTGGCGCTACATGTATAGCCTCACTGAAGATTTTGAAACAGCACGGGATCTATTCAATGAATTCCAGGCACTATCACTAGAGTGCATCGCTCATGAACAGGAGTATCCTGACATCAAAGAACATTACAGGTTTAAAGCTCCACCCTGGCCAATGGCCACGGACTGTTGCAAGTCAATGTTCTATACTCACTTCGTTGGAGAAAACGAATCAGTGCGAAGATCTATATGCTGTAAGTGTGACAACATGACAACACTGCATTACCTCACCGTTGAGGAGTACAATGCCAATTTAGGTACCAGGAGAACAAAGGAGGAGTTTGAAGAATTGTGGTTAGAAGGCACCGGTCCTTATGTAGCGGAACGTCTAATCACAGCGAAATGATCCACCTGACATGTGATGAATTTGTTGCGAAATACGGTACGGATAACACCGTCTTTCTTGAAATCAACAGCCCGACACCGGTTGATATCGTGGAGATGCTTTTTAAAGAACCAGATACACTCCTGGAGTTCACTGATTACTTCACACTTCTGGATCCGCACTCTGATGATCGGCACTATTGCTCTTATGATGTCGGGTACATATTCCAGAAAGGGATGATCACTAAGCATCTGGTAAGGGTAACATTCTATCAATCCCGCGATGAGATGGAGTTGTACCAATCCATCGGAAGAACGAAAGACTTAACTCCTCACCCAATCCATAATTAGCATGCTCGGTAGCAGAAAATATGAAACCCAGGCCACGGTCTATAAAGAAATCGGTGGGCCAAACTGGAAAACAAAAGTGACACATGAGAATGCGCTCATTCTTATCGAAAAGCTGAAGAAAACAGGAATGCAGGATAAACACGGCAATCCGTTGGATCACATGGTTATCGATAAGATTAAACGATTGAAAGAGTTCCACTCCTACGTAACAGCCGCGCTTGAAAATGGTCACAAGGTGCACTGTGGAACGTGCGGTGGGTTCTTGTACGAAGAAGCAAACACACTGCTCACGCTGGCTGAATACGAAGGTCGCAAATGTCCCCATCCAAGTAAATGCAAGTAATAATACCAAAATACTGGACATGTCCCAGTTGTAAGAAAACCCACGTGGTCGTCAAGGATCAGCCCGTAATGTGTAGTGGTCCTGGCCATGATACTTACATCAGTTATGCTTACTGGACTTACAGGGTTCAGGGCAAGGAAGAAAAGGAGACTCCAAAACCGAATACTCAAACACAATTATTCTGAGGATTATGATTAATGATAACCTGCAAGAAATGCAAAAGACATGTTCCCATTGAAAATAAAGATACCGGCCTGTGCGCTTCATGTAACGGTGAAAGCCGCGATCAGTCAGAATTGTATCCGCAGATCAAAAAGGAATTCATCCGTATGGCCATCAAAGCAGGTGCTACATGCCCGCGCTGTGGTAAAGAGGTTGATTCAACTTTTGATATCCATCACAAAGCCGGAAGGATCGGTTATGCTGACCAGTGGGCTCGTGATCTTGATATCCCGCTGCTTCTGGATGTGCGCTTCTTTCTCCCTGTTGATCGGGAATGTCATAACTGGATTGAGCTGCATCCTATCGTGGCTAAAAAAAGAGGTTGGTCATATGGAAGACTCGCAATACTTAAAAGTCCTCTGTCTGATGAAGAGCATGACCGGATCAAAAAAGCATTGGGTAAATAATGGGGCCACAGAAAATGCCTGAAGAAAAAGACGATTTAAAAAACAAGAATGAATACATCATCGAAATCAAAGTTTACGAACCTATCCTCGGATATGAGTTACCAGTTTTCCTTCCGCAGGAATTATTTCGACACTCCCGGGAGGGCTCCGTAGTCCCTCCTGGATATCACAAACTTCGAATCATTGAAACAAGGGCGGTGGTCGAAGGTGTGATGGAAATGCTCAACTCCGTCAGAGCAATGAAAGTTATCGGATTACATCAAGTATCATTTTAATAAACACAATGGAAACAACAAGAATCGCAACAATCGCAACAATCGCAAAAGTATGTCACCAAGCCAATAAAGCTTTTTGTGAAGCCAATGGTGATTTCTCTCAGAGAGACTGGGATGAAGCCGAAGCATGGCAACGTGAATCTGCAATTAAGGGTGTAGACTACCGTTTAAAAAATCCGGAAGGACCTCCTTCAGCACAGCATGACGCGTGGATGAAGGATAAAATCGAAAACGGATGGATCTACGGTCCTGAAAAAAATACAGTGACGAAAGAGCATCCGTGCATTGTTCCCTATGAACAACTGCCGGAATTCCAGCGCAAGAAAGATCATCTCTTCCAGGGTATAGTAGATGCCCTGAAATAAATCAGTTACTCCATTAATAATTTTTTAGTCACTAAACCCCCAACCATGAAACAACAGGGAACAACATGGATTAATGCTGAAGGGCAGCAAGTCCCTTCCAAGTATGTGCAGCCTTATGAGAAGATTGCAGAAAAAATCGGTCAGACATTAGCCGCAGAAGCGGAACGCCTGGAAAAGGCACTGTTTGAAGCAAAGAGGTCTTTCCTTAAAGCGGCCGATGAAATGTATGCCCGGCACAAAGCCAAAAACAACGACCAGGATGTAAACAGTTTTGTATTCTACACTTTCGATAAAGGGTATAAAATCGAAGTCGATCGCAAAGCCAAATCAGTTCGCATTTACAGAGCAAACAAGCCGAATCCGAAAGTAAAGGATTATACCATTGTCATTCTCGAATTCTCATCCATAGGCATCGACACGGCTCCTGAAGTTGAAGAGGCAACCGTTGCTCCTCCAAAGGAAAGAAAACCATTACCTGAAGTGTTTGATAACTCAGACGTTGATCAGGAGTTAATGATGCTAACAGAACAGCAACATGCAATGGCCGAAGAAAACCAGAGTGAAATTGTAGGTGGCGGTCCTGATGGCCCGACTGATGATAAAGAAGAATACTAATTTTTAAATTTTTAACGCAAAAGCAAATGATAGGTTCAAGAAGACCAAAAAGGAAACGTTTCTACGTTGGAATAAAAGCGTCCGACGAACAAAAGCAACCAGATCCACACTTCGTGATTGAAACACGAAATGATAAAGGTGAGATAGTCACCTTGCCCCGCCTGGAACATCAGGAGATTTCTGGTAGAGTAATTAAGCTCAGCAACGGTGAGTATATGTGGGAAGGTGTTAAGCAAAGAACAATACAGATCGTGCTCGTTGATCAGGATGAAGAAATGAAGCTTGAATTTAATCTTGATTCTAACATGGGCAGAAACATCGTGAACCGATTATTGAGCACGACTGATTATGGTGCGTTGCTTTATATCAGGCTGTATATGGGGAAACCAAATGACCAGGGTAAAAAGTATCCTCAGGTGTTTGTTGGTAAATCCCCAAATGACCAGGCAGACCCGGACAGCATCGAATGGAAATATGCCTACAAAGGAGAATTGGATAAATACGTCACTACGTTCTATAATCCTAAGCTTCAGAAAGACGAAAGGGATTGCTCAAAGCTCAACGCGTTTCTCCTGGAGGAATGGATCAAGCATTGTAAGGTCGCAAACTCGGAATTCAAATTAACGTCTCCGGATGAAACCGCGGATGATGATACTGCGGACACGATCAAAGTTGCTACGGAACCGCAGACTTCATCTTACTCAAATCGGGATGATGGTCCTCCGCCGGGGTTCACGCCCCCTCCACCAAACGACGACGATCTACCATTTTAATTTATTATGGATAGACCAGCCTGGACAATTCATAATAACACCAAAGGGAACAAACTGGCAACTGGTTATAATTGCCAGTTTGTTTTCACGCGTGAATGCGAAGAAAGTCTTATCTCCTCATTAATGAATTTCCTTGAAGTAGAAATTCTGAGTGGAGAACGGTACGAAGAGGGCGATATGATAATCTACAACATCAACCTCTCGGAGCAGAAACGGAGAGCACTAACCTTAGCCTTTAACCAGGTCGTCCTAAAGATGGACCCTAACAATCTGAACTAATGAACAAATACAATCACGCAGAAGCTTTCTGCCATATGCTATATCGTAGCGAAACCTCGAAAACAGAAATTTGGATATGGAACAGTCGGGATGGCGTAACTCCATTTTGTCTTCCGATCGATGGAGAAATGTTCCAGCACGTTAATTTTGGTAAGGACAAACAAAATCCTGACTATAAACCGAAACCAGGAGATTACATTTTCAGGACGGTAACCCGTGAGGATCTTGTTGAGTCATTAACAAAGAAGATTGAGTGGATGAAACAGCAGGTTAAAATAAATCCTCATGATTGGGTTGAAAAAAATGTTCTTGCACGTCCTGAGGCCTGGATGGAAGATGAGATAAAAGAGCAGATCGAACGCGGGGAACCAACACTGGATAGAATTTTACCAAAGCCAATCACGATCGCAATTGATTTTGATGGCACCTGTGTAACGCATGAATTCCCTGCCGTTGGAGGCGAGATCGGTGCTGCACCTGTTTTGAAAAAATTAGTTGAAGCTGGCCATCGATTAGTTCTCTTCACAATGAGAAGTAACTGCGAAGGGAACACCGGTGCTTCTGAAGAATTTCAGGAGGTTATTAATGGTGCCTTCCTGGACGATGCCGTGTCATGGTTTAAAAAACATGATATCCCGTTATTTGGAATTCAAACAAACCCTGAACAAATCTCCTGGACAACAAGCCCTAAAGCGTACGCACAACTATACATTGATGATGCTGCGCTGGGATGTCCCTTGAATTATCCACCAAAGGGAAGACCTCATGTAGATTGGTTCAATGTCGAACTAATGTTAAGGAGACAGGGCATTATTGAGTAAGATATATCCGATTCCACCAATAACCATTACACCGCCAGCGATCGCAAGATTCCGCTGGCGTTTGTATTTAATCGCCTCCTTTCTCCACATCTTACTCTCTTCAGCAAAAGTCATTTCCCGCTGCTCAAGTATCTGGAAGGATAGATTTTTCTGATGAATGATCTCCTCCTGGATTGAAATGAACCGGTCCCGGCGATCAATAGATTCTTTCAGCTGGCCATTGATCGTATCGAGTGAGTTTGCATAAGCAATTACAGAATCCAGCCTGGCTAACGTTTGAGCAATCTCGTTTGCCCTCCACTCTGGAATAACAATAGGCTTTATCGAAGGATTAAAGGTCCGTGGCTTCGGAAATCTTGCTGTTAAAAAACTATCGGTCTGAGCTGCGGTGTATTTTTTAATCGCTTTGATTTTCTTCTCATAAGCAATGGCCTGTTCCTGTTTTTCATTCTCAAGGTCCTTCACCTTTTCGTCGGATTCATGATACTGCTCCTTCGCGATCATGGCCACGGCCATCAATGCTTTCTCTCTTTCAAGGGATAAGGTTAGGGCGGTTGTTAATGAGTCCCTTTCCTTGATCACGTCCTCCAACTTGTCGATATCAACTGAAGGGGCTCCGAATTTGTATCCGCCATAAAATGCGAAAAGGAGCAATAATGCTCCCAGTATAAAATATATGCGTCTCATAGTACTAAAGGTGGTTCTTCGTCTTTTCTACGATGTTCAATTTCTTTTCCGCGTACATAACTTTTTCCAAGTGTAATGATCCCGAATATTGAATCCATACTCCACCACACTTCATGTGGTACCGCTACACCCATCACCGCGATCACGACAAGCGGAACGAATAACATCAACCATACCCTTCCGGCAAGCTCAACAAATTCCCAAATACCATTCTTTCCGCGAAGACCGGTGTTAATATCCTTTCTCTCGATGATATGCATCACCAAAATCAAAGTCAGGGTCACAAGCCCAATGCCATAGGCGATGATTTGAGGCAAGCTTAAAAGCTTGAATTGCTCAATAATGAAATCTTTCATAATCTGTCGAAGATTGATTCAAGGCGCTTCTTCATCTCCAGTATCTCATCGATCTGCTCATCAGTTACCGGATTGTTTTTGTCGAAGTGAAAATTCAAAGTCGCAACCGTCTCCCTGGTTTTTGTGTCGATCAATCTCACATACAAAAGCGACTCAACTTCATAAACCTTCATCCAGTCGTATAGGTCCGGGAACGAACCTTTCACATCGCTAACACTCTCAACCAGGTAGTACCCATATTCACGAATACTCATGATGATCCGGTGATTCATTTCGCTGATCAGCACACCATCATGATTTTCCTTCACCTTAGAAATAGATCTGCTCTTTGCAACTTCATGGCTTACCGTCTGCCGTTGTATCGACTGGCCAGTATAGAAGTTGGTACCATTGTGAAACTGCGTGAGGTAAACACGCAACGCAGAGAACTGAAGACATAACTCCCACAGGATTGGATATATGCGTCCATCGATCACCGCGTTGTGATCAAGCGTATGTTGCTTCTGTTTTTTGCGGGCAAATCGTTGCTTAAGCCATGTTGCGACATAAAGAATTCCAACGCCAAGCGTTAGGCCGATATCCAGGTAGTCCTTATAATTCATTGACGTTGAAAAAGTGTATAGGTGAAAAGATTTCCATAAAGCTCTGCAGAGCGCTTTCCTACGTTAAGCCAGATCGCATGCTCCTTGTCATCACGAACAACCTGACAGCCCGCTGAATATGCCCCGACGATATCTGTATCTGTCTCCTTAGTGGTATGACCATTGAGCCCGGCTACATCGGTATACAGTGTCCCGGTCATATCCAGCTGACCATCTTTGTCGTTATCGCGGTAACCCTTGAATACTCCGGGGCCCGCCTGTTGATATGCTTCGTATTGATTTGGCTTTCCGATATGATGATAGCCCGCCTTCCAACATTTCACATGCTGGCCAGGGGCCAGGATGAACGTGCCGTTAACATTGCCTAATTTGTTTTTGAGGTAATAAAGTCCGGGAAGGGTGGAACCGCGAAAAGTAAGACATTGCTTGATTAGAAATTCATCGAGATAAGCAACTCCCAGAATGCAGCCAAATTCATTAACCAACGGGTTTTTGGGGCGAATGCCAAACAGGTTAATGTTATACTTCCCCTGATCGTAAAATTTATACCCGTATTTGGCATAAGACGACTGGATGAAGTCGTATGTTATGCTGCTCATTAATCATGCTCCTCATGAATTTCGTAATGGGTTCAAGATGGCAGAAAAAATAAAGCAGGTCAATATGGCTCCCTGCTATTCGCCAATTCTTCGCGAAAATCGTCGGTATCCCAAGCGCTTTTTATTTGCCTTGCCATCTCCCGAACCTCTTTCCCGGCCTTGTCTTTAAGCTCTGGAGGAGAATTGAAATAGTCCGACATCAAGGCTTTTAGTTCACCGTAAAAAGGATCTGACCAGTGCACGCCATTTTCTTCAGCAAACTTGTAAACCCACTGCACGTCTTTAGATTCGTATACAGGGTCGTTTTTAAAGAAGCCAGTTTGTGCCATGCTGAAGGTATATCTTGAATCTCCCCTTCCGATATCAGAAATTCTTAAAGCAAAATCACCATAGTAAGATCCTGAACTCTTAACGAAATAATCGATCTGCCTTCCATCAACTCCGATCATTCCCTGGAATAGTTTTCCTATCCTGGAAGCTTTATCCGTATTCCTGTACTCAAGATTAAGTTTAAGCTCATCCGGAGGAATGATATATTTATCGCGGAAGAAATCATGGTTGGTCAGGATCTCAACAATTGGCCGATATCCACCTGCTACGGCAGCATCATCCACGGGCATTAAGGATCTTCCGACACTTGCCGCATATCCGTCCATGGCACTATCCTGATCAAAAACGAACTTGCTCATAATCCGTTCAATCCCCGATGCCATAACTCCAATCTCAAAAGCTTTTGGTATGGATATCCAAAGGTTCTGTCCTACCGGTATGTTGTAAAATAAGTCACGTCGGTAATCCGGAAGATTCTCATACTCCTCATCATCACCAAGCGCATGGACCACAAGCCTGGTTAGCATTGTCGGTATCACCGCGAACAAAGCAAATCGAATCGCAAATCCTGCCGGATTCTCTTTCCCTGATCTGATCGTTTTTCTTAGACCTTGAATCGCCGCGTTTGAGAAAGGAACCATTTGATTGATTACCCGCATCCACTCCCCGGCCACACTGAAGTCCAAAAGATCCCGCGACTGGTATGCAGCATAGACCATAGCGTTATAATCATCCATGCCCTGGTCTTTTGCTTTTTTAAATGAGCTCCTGTACTCTTCAAGTCTCGTAGAGCGCTCAGCTCCGCTTAAGAACTTTTGGTATCCATCCCACATCTTTCCAGGAAGACTCATGATCGTGTTGCTCTGCTTTGTCATCTTGGCCACCGCCTGATCCATCATTTGATAATAGAAGTTGTCATTCATCAAATAATAACCGGCCTGGCCACCCCCGAAAAGCTGGAACATGTCACGTGCGTTATTCTTCAGCTTTTTATCAAAGTAGATGTCATAACCCTTGTACGCGTTTGTGTTTGAAACTACAAAGCGCTGTTGTGTATCACGCACTTTGTTTCTTGCCGCGAACACAGGGAAGTTGGTTACACTCCACCTGAGCAGCTGGGGCAATGCCGTAAGAACAATTGGTAACGTATAGGCAGTATCAAACAATCCCTTCACCGAACGATAAACATCCGGGTCCAGCTGCCAATACTCCGATGCTCCATTGTAGAAGATCTGTACGACATTTTTATCCTTGCTTGTGGCTGGCCGTGCGATATCTGCGGTTAATACCGGCTCTCCCTGGCCCATCGATCTATTTTGCTTGAACAATTCCCGGAATGCCAGCATAGCTTCATTGCGATCGGATTCACGAATAGATCGTGCCGTAATCTCAACTAAAGATTCGTATGGGTTCTTGATCAGCGCGGAGCTTCCCTTTATCGAGTGCACAATTTTAGAGGTAGAACCTAATGCTTTCCCGCCTTTGGTGGATTTATAAACAACAATCTCTTCTCCCGGTGCTACCTCGAGTATTCTCGACAAAGCAACATACTGAGTGTTGTCAGCCTTGATCTGATCGTATTGGGCTTCCGACATCCTTCCCTTGTCCACCATGTATTGTAAAACGCGATCGGCATACTCGCGGTACCGCCGAACACCTTCCTCAATACGTTCCTGTTTTGCTTTGGAATAACCTTTAAATTCCGCAATTCGTTGAGAGGCAACCTGAACATCCTTGAATATCCCGGCTCCAATACCCGTTAAAAGATCAGCTCTACCAAAACGTGCTGATAGCTCCATGGTACGCTGCGCCACCATGTAGGAGATGGCTTCCTGTTGCTCTTTGAGTAACGATGCCGGATCAGTAGCATCAAATGGCTGGAGGAGCCATTCAAAGTTCATGCGTTTTCTGCTTACAGGATCCAAGATTCTTTTGTTCCGTTTGTTAACCAGACCTTCACGGAAAATGTTATCAATCTTTTCGTTTGCTCCCATCAGGAGTTTTGCAAGTAATACAGGATCCTTGCTTGCATCCACGTTGGTACCGGTAACCTCCTTCAGCCATTTTACAGACTTCTCGAAATACGTTTTATCGTTAAGGAATTTGTTTGACAACCGGTCCATCCAGGTTATCTGAAAGTTATCTTTACTTGTTGCGGATGGTTTGAAAAATGATGCAAGTCCTCCTTTTTTCTTCTCCGGATCAAACTGAGTATTAGACATCACCTGGTCATGGGCACTCAATCCCGCGAAGGTCCTGATATCGGTACCAAAAGCATCAATGGTTTTTATAGTGGCATCCGGTACCATCTTTTTCAAATGGGCCGTCAACTCAGGATAAACCTGAGCGGCTTCATTCGGATTAACCAAGTATGCGCGTATAAATTCTGCTACACCTTCGCCATATTGATAATTCTGAGGATTAGGATGGCCCTTGGGTGGCTTACTTCCCCATTGAGATAATTGCTTCAGTTCTTTTTCAATTGCAGACTTTCCAGTTTGAGCAATACCCCTTAGAAAACCAAATCGATCATCCAGAGCGTGGCCTAACTCATGGGCGGTAACGTCAAGATCTCCCTTATACTTTATGGCGATCGCCGCGTTTCCAGGGTTGTAAGAACCGATGGACCGCCTGCCTTTAATTGGTGACTTCGTATAGAATACAGGATTCGGAATGCTCTTACTTAAATCAACCATGATATCACGGAGCAGCTTAACCTTTCCACCATAAATCGGAGCAACATTGGTCCGGACGGTCTTGACTTTCCTGCGAACCTTAGGAGAGCCCACTGGAGGCTCGTAGAACTTATCGGCGCTGGCCTGTTCCCCTTCGTAGGTCTTGGATGTTAAATCCTTGTAGCGCTTGTGTAATCGCTCGTGCTTGGCCTTATCTTCAGGGGTTGCTTTAGCAATTTTAGACTGCATGTCCACCAGCTTCTTTTTGGTGCTGGCTACTGTAGGCTTTTTGCGTTTCTTGGGGGATTGTTGGGGTGTCTGGCCCCAGTCAGCTGGATAGCCCTTATCAGGATCTATTTTTGGACCGGGATCGCTGGTTCCGTCTGGGATTGACTCGCCTGGGATTCCTGTTCCTTCAGTCGTTTCTCCCGGAACGCCTGGAATTGAGGATCGTCCTCCATCTGGATCATCAAGTCGTAAACCTGAGTCCGCACGGATTTGATCAATTCTTTTGCGTCCTTCTTCGGTGCTTCCATATTCAAATATAATTTGAATATTTTTCAAATCATCACCATCAAACAGAAAATCGTTAGAAAGTAGCTCTTGAACCTCAGGATTTTGGAAATTATCCGGGGTTATGCCATTCTTGTCGATCATATCAAGCGCATACATGAATTTCGCATCACCCGTCAAAGCCTCGTTGACTTCCGGAGTAATGTCGTCGGCCGCTACTTGTTTCTTCTTTTTGGAAATCAATGATGCGGTTCTTTTGTTCAGCGATTTCCCGGTAAGTTCTTTATACCTCGCGTTTATTTTACTTAAAACCGGGTTTCCATTGGGTTGAAAGATTGAGGCTGATCCACCTGGATGATCCTTCATGAATTCCCACACATCATCCGGGCTTATCTCGGTGCCATCACCTTCCGGATTTAATAACAGACTGGCATCCTGAGCGACCTGATCAATGGAGGTCCCCTTCTTTACACCGATATATGACTTGGCCATGTTGTTTGATAAGTTATTCTTATCGCCAACGGTTTCCAGGATAGAGGACTGAAGCACTCTTACGCTACCTAAAATTTCAGCGATCGCGACCTTCTTAGGTTCTATCGTTGGGGAGGTTACTTCATTGGTGTACAGGTCCGCTAATTCAGAAGGATCGCTTACATCTTTGTATTTGTATTCTGTTTCTCCTTGCTCAGGGGTACTTGCTGGCATGGGTTCTGGCTTGGACGGCGTAGCCGGAGGTTCTGCCACTGGCTCTTGAGGCACCTTGTTTTCTGCAGGGGCGAGTTGATGTGGCGGAACAACACTTTCTGCTGAATTAGGATCTACAGGTTTTTGTGCTGGCTCAGCAGCTTTAGCTTCGGCAAAAGATCTTTCCCCTCCAACTTTATTACGAATCGACTGAGCAACGTCTGTTGCCTTATTTACTCCCTGACCCATGGCAACAAGACCGGAGCCACCCACAATACCTTGTGCTCCTGCCTCAACCATTTCTGACCAATCCATTTCCGCAAAAGATTCCCCCCACGTCTTTCCTGCCATCTGGCTTGCACCAATATCTTCAAGGCCAGTTTGAATAAATTCCGTTCCTCCTTCACGACCTCCGGCTTTACTCACCAGTAATGCGCGCTCCTGGAACGCTTTGAAGATCTCCTTTTCATTGAATGCATCTTTTACGCCCTTGGCACCAACGCGATCAAGTAACGCAGCGGAAATACCAAAAACCAAAGGAGCTAATGATTGATCATCACCATCCTGGATGATTTGATCGAAACTTTTCCCCGACTCTTCAGAGAGTTTTCTTAAGCCATCCATATAGATGGATCCAACCTCCTGAACAAATGAAGATCCTCCTCCTGTGGCGATGGTTAATGGTATCTGGCCAGTGGCTTGACCGAGTGCTGAGAATACCCAATTCAGCCCATCAATAGGATCCTGAATTTTATCAAGTTTATTAACAAGATCTTTTTTGTATTCAGCTCCCTGGTTTTGAATGGACTCTGCCTGAAGGATTAAATTCAGCTTCTTTTTCAGGTTTCTGCGCTTCAGTTCTTCAGTAGGATTTTTCCCCTCCCGCATATCTCTGATCTGATCTCCTATTCCTGAAAATTGGCCACCCCCTGTACTTGATTCGCTTATTTGTGCGGCCGTTAATGACAATGCAGCTGAAGGAATATCATAACGCATAACTCCCCAAAGTGATTTGGCTCCTGATACCAGCGGATTACGTTCTTTGTTTTTATCAAAGTCAGCTTCGGCCTGTGCTTCAGCTTCGTATTGCGCTTGTTGCTGTTGCGCTTTCTCTTGCTGAGGGCGAGTTCTTTCGTTGTAACCGGAATAGTTTTTCTCTAACTCTTCACGATTAATAGTTTGCGCTTTATTAACGATATCACCGTACTGACTGGTTTTTAATTCGGCTTCTCGATCGATCTCCTTTACGCTCTTGCCAACAAGCATTTTGCTTAACTCCTCTGCAGGGAGCTCCTGCCAGGTAACAGGAGTTCCATCCGGGAATGCATATCCCGATAACTCCTGATTTAGTTTCTCAAGCTGCTCGGGTTTAAGATTTAGGTCGTTAATTAATTTTGATTGAGCATCAACATCCGGCTTCTGTTTGGTAAGAAGCCTTTTGAAGTCAGCGACTTGTTTCTGTTGGGCTGTAGGTGGACCTGCTATTCGATTTTTGGCAGCAACTTTAAGCTGCTCCTCCAGTTCATTAACTTCCGGGGATGAAGCCTGTGAGCCAATGCCACCAGGTGATCCAGAAAGGTCTTTTTTTTTTAGAGGCTCTGCAGTCTGTTGGTCCATGACGTCATCTCTGAAGCCATCAAAACCAACCTCCTTCAGCTGAGGATTGTTCTTTGTCAAACCCTCATACACAACACGCAGGTTGTTCTCATCCTGCATATCCTCATAAAAAGCATCAAACCCAGCCTCTTTGAGCTGGGTGTTTTTTGATGATAAACCTTCAAATATTGCTTTTAACCTTTCGCGTGGATCGGTTTGCACCATCTGTTCCATTTTAATATTTGAGTTTAGTGTAGTCTACTTTGGAAGGGGATGTTCCTCCAGTGTTACCTTTCTTTGCCTTATGAATCTCCGATAAGCGGTCATACTCCTCAACCGGGATCACTTCAGTTGAGCCATCATGATATGTTACCTGGATCCCTAAATCAGAAGGGAAAAATCCATAGCTTTTTTTCCGGGATACACTTTGTATTCTCTTTCCATTAAGGACCTTGCCCTTCATTTTATCAAGATCCTGATAACTCTGCCACGATTTTATTTGATCCTGTTCAGCATTGGCAGTCTGTTCATTCATATACGAACGATCAATTCTCGAAGAAAAGAGCTCATTATCCTTTTTCTGGTTCAGCATTCGTAATTGATCGTACCCAATCTTAAATCCACCTTCCGTTTTAGATGTGTTGAAAATTCCATTGAGCTGCGCTGCATTCATTTCATCGATACTGATTCGTTCAGTTTTAGGTCTTCCTCTGTCACTGTACTTAACTCGAAATACAATTTGATCATCCGGGGAGTTCTCAATCTCATCATCGAACACTTTCATGGCGCCAGGCTTTGTTGTACCTGGAACAAAAGAAGCATCAAGTATCTCACCATCACCAAAACGTGCGTTAGCAACTATATAACTCAACGCGGCTTGAGCTTGAGGCGATGGATCATCTCTTCGTGATCCGTCCTCATCCCAAAAGGCGTTAAGAATATTCCCAATGTTTTTCATTCGCTCAGTTGCTTTCGGAATATCCTTTTTGGGTATCCCTGTTTCATCAGGCTGATTGGTGTATGCCCCAGGATAAAACTTAGATCCTGGCCGAACATTCTTATTGAATCCTCCACCAAGTGCTTTGAATCTGCTTGCAAGCCATTCACGCGGATCAATCCCCTGCTCCTCTGCCATCTGTTGCAGTCTCTGCTTTGCTAATGGACTTCCTGCAAATGAATTCAACACATCATTAGTGATGTTCATTTGAGGATTACCCCATTCGTCTTCCACTACTCCGGAAGTAGTATTTTGGTCTTTCTGATAAAGCTGGCCTTTAACTTTTAGCTCGATATCGTCAGTTTCCGTTCCTAAAGCTGTGTTTCGTTTTTCAACCCAGTTGAACACGTTATCCTTGATGTTGCCATAAAAATCTGTTGCATACTTATCCAGATTAAAACCGGCCGGATCTTGCTGATAAACCTGTGCGATTTGATCAACGTTTATCTGATCAAGAGGCTTTCCATTGCCATGGGCATCCATGATACTATCCCATATCTTTGGAAAATAATACGTTTGGTCCAGGTAAGGATTTTTTTTAATCTCCTCCATGGTCGCATTGATTTTCTCCTGAATGTAAACTCCTTTCCTGGCCAGGTCATTCACCTTCTCCCATTGCGTCTTGTTCCAGGCTTGGAATTGAGGATTATCAGTACCTCCACTCGAATAATACTCCATTACCCTGTTCCTGTGCTCCTGAGCTGCATTGAGCACTTGTTGATTGAATGGATGGAAGGTCTTTTCAGGTGATACCGATATCACCTCAAACATTTTTTTGTCGCGTTCTTGTTTTGCCAGCTTGGCTTTCTCCGCTTCAATCGCTTTCTTCTTTTCGATATCTGCCATTCGCGACCTTACGGCATTAAAAGGATTCCCCTCTCTGCCAAAAATCTGAGCGGTACCGGTTGCTTCCCTTCCTTGGTAAACTAAAGATTGTGGATCCATGAATTATTGGATTGATGAGTATAAGTTATGACGAGCGTAACGAGGATCATATATCGACTCCATGCCAAACATTGGGTCTAATTTTTCAAGTCCGAATCCAATCTTCTTTGCTTTCGGCATCTCAAGTTTATCAAGACCAGCATCCTGGATCTTCCCAGCTTTTTTAAATTGATCAACGCGATCGGCTGATAACATACCTGATTGTTTTTCAAGCCTTGTTAATCCGGCTTTGTTTCCTAAGGTTGTTTCTTCGAAAGATTTATCCGGAAGGAGTGAGACCATATTTTCTCCCAACGTTGTTATCGCGTTGTATTGGTTTCGCATTGACGCACCAAGTAGGGCAGATTTAGTAGCGCGGTAGGCATCCATGTTTTCTTGCTCATATCGTCCTTGATGGAGTAACAATTGATTAAGATGGTCACTTCTGTTGGCCCGGTATGCTGAATCGGCAACAGACAAATCTTTTAGCAGCTCCTTCTCACGTGCATCCGCATCAGCTACACCTTGTTGTATTACCCTGCCGTTTCCGCCAACTCGTTTCATCGCATCGATTGAATCTGTTGTGCTCTGTCGGATCTTTTCAAGTCCACGGGTATAACCAGGACTAAGAGAGATGGAATCTCTTCTTGCGTTCGACACTGCCTCCTTAACTCCTGCAGGAATGTAGTTGCTGGGCTTAAGGTCTTTTGCCTGTTCCTTTTGTTTGTGGGACTGATACATTTGGTATCCGGCTTGTCCTATTGCTACCAAGGCAGGTATTAATGGTGCTGGCATAGTTGAAATTTTTTAAATAGAAAATTCTAATGTTTTAACTACTAAGTTGATCTCACTCAAAGGAGCTTCATCTATTCTGTTGCAAATCACTTCAAGCTCTATAAAATGCGAAATGATATCATCTCCGGACCTGAGAGCAAGTTGGTGAGCCTCGACAATTGAATTAATGTCCTTCAGTATCGCGGCCACATACTTTCCTTTCTCAAGAGAAAAGTCATTAGCGGGAATAAATGTTTCCTGCCCTTGCGGAGTGTAGATGCGAATCACCGCAAATTCATCACTGTTTAAATCTTGAGCGATCTGCCCTCTTAGGTGAACATTTAAGAACAGCTTCTCCTTTGATAACGCTGGGTTACAAATAAATCGGGCCTTTCTTTCGTATTGAACACCATAGAAATTATTATACGGAACATTTTTGGAGTTGTGAATCCAGATTTGTCCTTGATTGAAACTGAGGAAGTCATTGTTCAATGCCTGGTACCTCTCACCTAAAAAAGAATACCGGGTTGTCCAGATATTATTTTTAATATTGAACGCCCAGGTTACTCCTGTGATAACCTTCACTGAATTAACAATAACATCAGGGAAAGTTATCACATATTCTCCGGCGGTGTGATCAAACCCAGCTACTATCTTCACCGTGTTCCGGTATGGAAAATACTGAAGTCCCTTCTGTTGGAAATAGTTTTCAAGTCCATAAATGGAAACAGGAAACAACCCTGCCTTTGTATACCTTACGACCGCGCCTCTAATGCCATCCCACCACAATGCCATTCCGTCGATTACAACTGCTGACTCTGGATTGATAGTCCCATACCGACCTCCCAGCTGCCTATCATCACCGATTACCTGATCGATTTTTACCTGGATGAAATCATTACCCTGTTTTAAGATCCCTTCTCCAACATACAAACTTGTAGTGTTACGCTCATGGATGGCCAGTAAAACATCCTGTACTTTGAGCAGCATTCTGATCTTTGATCGTTCAACCGCTACAGGATAATTGTTTGTCGCTATGAACGTAGACAATCCATTTATCTTAGTGTTCTGGATATAGGGTTCGGAAAATAGGACGTTATTAAAATAGTCCTCTTCTTTTGCGCCTTTTAATTCAGTATGAATTCTACCAAAATCTGCAGCCGCCTTCGTGTAATCAAGTGTCTTCACTTGCACTCTCGCTTCAGCTTCTCCCGACACTCTTGAGTCCTCTACGTTAACACCAGGTACACCGGTACGGGAAGTCCTTTTATATTGATAAACAGGAATAGGTGTGGATATTTGCTTTGAGGACAAAATTCCCGATGGCGATTCAATCGTTTTAATGGCGGCCGCATCTGGTGTTCCGAAATCAAGTTCAGCGCCGGTGATATTTAACTCAACAAAACTATGATCAACTTCACGTGCATTGAAATTGTAAGTATCACCATAAATGAAGCCAGAAAGGACAGAAAAATTTCCATCAACAACATCAAACACTTCACCAACCTCAAAAAATGTTTCATTCGGTTCCTCGCTGGGCTTAAACACCTCAATGCTGGTATTGTGATACGACCACCACGGAAACTTATAGTTTTCTCCGGCTCTTGGATCGTCAGGCAGATCATCCCGGGTGTACTTCAGGTCAATCACAAGGAACTGGCCAATAACATCTATTACAGGAATGATTCTTTTAGCGCCAGTTGGCCATCCCTTTGAATTAAACCTGACATAACACGTTGTGTCAGGTATAAATGGAACATTCAAAGGAATCTGCAAATAAACATATTGATATGGCGGGATTACTTGATCAGACCAGGTGGTCATTTTCCTGAACATTTTCCCTTCAAAAAAATAGTGGTCGGTTGTTTGTGATCCGTCCGTCTCCCCTTCTCTTATGTCCCGAACATATAAATGAGGATTTGTTTTGCACTGAAAGTAATTACTGTAAGTACGCTCATGAGAAAGTACAATTTGATACTTCGCAGCATAAGCCGGGGGAGTTCCAGATAGGGTCCAGGCAATACGATTCCGCTTTGGTCTATACGCAATGTAGGAATATCCACCACTGGTTACGGTTTCTTGATCTGACTCGAAAGCATATGGAACACTCACCGTTTGAGCATTCTCAACAAATGAAGGCTTCCCAAACTGATCGAAATACACTATTCCAACTCCATAAACTCCTCCCTCTTTAAAAAACAATTTACCTGGTAGACTATCTATGCGTTGTAAGTTTAATGCTGCCGTTAAGATTGCTCCGGAATGCTCATTAAATCCAGATTCATTTTCAAGGATAATGACACGGCTTTCAATTAAGCCTAATGCCTCTGATCTGTCGGGAAGATTATCAAACAACCGAACTTCATCAGCACTGGAGACTAAAGTTTTACTCTCGTTATTTCTAAATGTAACTAAGGCGCTTGGTCCTGTCGGATCAAGCACCGTATTGAAAATCGTATAATCACCATTATTTCCCCTTCTGAATGCAATCTCAATTTTCTTGACCAAGCCTTCCAGTTCTTCAGGAAAAGGAATGGTTACTTGGATTGCGCGTTTCGTTGTTATGACAGCATCAACTCCAATCCCTGGCCATACCAACTTACTCAGTGGGCTAAACACCGTCTCTTCATTGTCCCGGTATACAAAGCGATATGCAAACTGCCACGTATCATTTGATATTAAACTGATCGACGATACCGTGTCGTCGATTAGCTCAGCCGTTGGCGGCAACAATGGAGGATACAACGCAAGGGAAATTTCCGCTTCGTTATAAGGCAAGGTATATTCTCCTGCCCTTGCACGTATGATATTTATTCTCCGAATTCTATTCTTCCGATCATTCCAAATGTGCGTAGAGTCAATAACTCCTCCCTGCACAATCAGAAAGTCCTTATCGTAATTAAGACTACTTCCCTGCAATAATACGCGGAACTGATTGGTTACTTTATCCCATTCAACAACACGGTGATCATTGTTGCTGTTGTAAATGTGATAGATTAGAGTATTCTCTTTTTCGTACTCAAAGGAGCCAATGCAAATATTGTCCCCGGCGGGCAAACTGAAGGATTTAAGCTCGTTTCCCGGTGTGTTACGCAATACACCACGTTTATTCGATACGTCAATGTAACGACAGTTTAAAGCATCAACCATCTCCCCAGGCATATATTCACGCTGCCCATTCTTCTGTGCGTCTGGAGCTGTGTCCTTATTGATCCGAATCGGTATGTATTTCTCTACGTCCGCCATTAAATTTGAACCACTAAAGTGTTACCTGATACCAAAGCCTCTCTCACGTCATCAAGGTCCATGTGGGTTATCCGGTGTTGGTATTTGGTCAATGATTTATTGTACGCACTCTCCGCTCTGGATTTCTCCCCAAGACTATAACGATCATCGTTTTCTTTCCTTTGCCACTTCACCCAATCCTTCAATACCCAGAACGCGTACGGATTAACAACAGTCATGGCTGATGCGTCTAATCCATCGCTAATGTATTCCAGGTAAACTTTTGTATGTCCCTGCACAGTTTCTTTGAAGTTGATGACCCGCTGCTTCCAATCAACATCAAAGTATCCCAGATAATTGTAGTCAATGTTAACCCCATAGTATTTCGCGACACCAACCCCGTTATAAGTATAAAAGGGACTCATGTCCCCGATTGCTACTACGTTGTTTATGTCACGGTACGACCTGTTCTCCTGTTTGACTCCATTCACTTTATCATGGAGTTTTGAGATGAAAGAATCTTGAGTGAGAATTTTTATCAGATCCCCACACTTAAACCCAACACGGACCCAATCCACCATATCCATTGGAAAATCAATTTGCTTCCATGGTTTGATTTCGATTTCGACAGTCTTAACCTCGCAGGACGCATCAAAACTAAACTCCCGCCATCCTTCCATCGCCAAGTGCAGATAGTACTCAACACGCTCATTTCCTTCATGAAGATCTTTCGCCACCGAGTAGGCAACCGCGATCAAGGAATAAAATCGGCTACGATCGAACGTCTTACTTAGGTTGCTCATTGACAGCTCTTAGGTTAGGGTTTCCATCTGCAATACGGTCCTGAGGGAATTTATTCACTACTCGTTGGGCAACGATGTCCCGGATACGCGCTACGTTTTCAGGAAGCACAGGAAGGGGATCGTTATTACCAATCGAGTCAGGCGCGGGAACGATCAGTTTTAAAAAGACCTTGAAGATTTTATCTCTCTTGATATCGCGAACGAAAAATATTCGCATGCCCTCCAGGTAATACATATAAATTCCCTCCACATCTCCAATCGGCAGGTGTGCCGATACTTGCGGGTTGGCAACCTGTACCATTGATTGTTGAAGGTGTTTGGCTTCGGGCTTAACCGGAACCACATCGTGTATGCCGCGGTTATGTTTTAACGAAAGAAAGTTTTCGGACACACCAATATATGCGCGCTTTGATACATCATCGATCAGGACATCAACCACGTAGGTAGCAACAAAAAGCCCTACAGAAATCTTGTCATCCTGATGCCCTTGTCTTCTTTGAAGGATTTCAAGTTTAAGGTCCTCCCGCATAGCATCACGGTACTCCTTTGCTATGTAGTCAGGATCATAGGGAGAATCGTCTGGAACGTCTCCTCCACTAAGTCGTCTGATAATCAGTTCGACTTCCTGGTTAATTGTCGTCATTTACGTTGCTCCTGCGATTTAAACAATTCCATGGCCTGAACCAGTTGGCCCTCTCTGAGATTAACACCAATTACCGAAAGTACCCGGTGAAGTAAATCAGGGTATAACAACGGACTAAATTCAATGTCTACCGACTCCGCATCATTATACACATACCTGTTGCCTACAACCGTGTATGCGTATTTTGGCCTATCGGGCATTTTAAAATATAGCAGCTTACATTTTGTTAATGATAAGGGAAGTACCTCAAGCTTTTGAACGGGAGGTACGGCTGTATTGAATTCAACACGAGCAATGGGACGATCTGCTGATACCGGACCAATTTTTCGATTAACCCGATATGCCCATTTGTCATCAAGCACAAGGTCTATTTTTGTTGTTCCGTCTTCCTTATATAAAACCCGATGATGGGCGTAGTCACCTGGAAGAGTTCCTGATCCAGCGGTAAGGGTAATTTCTCTTTGACGTTTGAAGGGAGTGAGAAATGAATCTATCTTTTTTGTCTTACCGTAATGATCGATCCATTTATTGTATGTGTCCAACACAGTGAAATATAATGCGGAGTCAATCTTCTCCGGAGGTCGCTGGCTAGCGATATGATTTCCCTCAACGAAAGAAAGGAACGTATAAAACTCTTGAATAAACTTAGCCAATCATATTGTCCCGTTTAAGTAAATACTTTTGAAGCTTAACTATCACATTAAACGCAAGTGGCCCACTGCCTGTTGATCTGGTTGTGAACGCGTGAAACTGACCATGTGGGATAAATTTGACGGGAGATAACCGAACCTTTCTCTTATTAATTGCGGCAAGCTTAACTTCAATCTCAGCCGCTTTCTTGTGTTTCCTGTAACTCCAGGCTACTTCAGTTCGGTTTGCAAGAACATGCTTCTCCGGGTTCATAATCCCATACGAATTCATGAGGATCTTTATTGCCTCTTTCCGGTTCTCAACAATTTGATCAACACATAACTTCAGATCGATGAAGTCCAAAAAAACATCAGCATCCAGGCCTGAATTCACGCAGGCTGACATCAATGATTGAAGCTCTGTAACGCTTCTAACCTCAACCTCCATAAAGGCTGACCTTGGATTTTTAATGTTTTTCGAGGATTCGTCCATGACTTATAGACCAAAATTAATTGTTTTACAGCTTCGTCAAAGTACAATTCATTTTGAATCGTCCTTCTTCCGTTATAACAAAAAGGCCATCCGCATTTTTTACAATAGAAACTGGCTCATCAATAACATGAGGTTCTTGAGGCTCTTCTGTGACAGGGGTGCCTGCTCCATCAATAAACTTAAAGTATTCTTCAGGTTTGTAAGCATGTACCCATACATTGTGATCCACACCTGTATATGTTTTCAGTTCGGCATTTATTCCAGCCCCAGCTAACGCACTTATAAATTTATCCGCATCGCTTTTTTCAAAAGTTATTGTGTTGTCAGCAAGTCCATGCCACCATTTCACAATGCTTCCTTCGAATAACTTGATATCTGGAGTTTGCCCAGTCCAGCCACACACTATCCCATACGATTTAAAATAACCTGGCTTATTGCCATTCCATTCGTAAGCATGTTTTGCGCCCCCGATGGTTCCGTTGCCTCCGAGGCTTAAGCCAGTCAAATGCTTTTCTTCATAACCGAGCGAATCAAGATAAGCAAACAACGACCTAAATACCGAACGATTCCAGGAATCACCATTCAATTGTGGGACAATAATCTCGTGGTCACCTTCGTAGCCTGAAGGGTTAATAACATCGCCTGATTTCGCATCAACTCTCCGCAACAGTTTAGGTATCTCGTGCCTTTCCACAATAGATAGAGGTCCTCTGTCGGCAATCTCGCCTAATCCTGGAAGGAAAAGAATTACGCCTTTCGCAATTTTTGTTTCAGGAGTGTAACGATACAGCTCACCTGATTTACCATATTTTCCGATATGTCTCTTCATAATTAAACAAGATTAATGATCCCTTCAGCGTTCCATTGAAATGTGAGTGTTCCTGCTTGCGCGGTGATTCCTCCTGCCCCAACGTCCTCGACCGCGATTAAAGGTGAAGTTGCCGCGTTACCGGAGTCGAGGTATAGCACTAGGTAGCGAAATACTTTTTGTGCGGTAAGCGTAAAAGTCACATCGTTTGCATCGAAGACGCCTTCGTTGTCAGTAGTATCAACGGTTGTTGATTTACCGGCAAGCGTTGCTCCGCCTGTCGTATAGCCATTACCGTTTGCCAACTCATTACCGTTTATGTCATCCAAAAATTCGTCGGTGTCCAAATTGGGCACATAGTCATCTGTAAGCAACATCGCCTTGATGGTGCCTGATCCGAAATTAATTCCCGCGTCGAGAATCTTCTTTTTTGCTGTGTTGTAAATATTCATTGGCGTTTAATTTTATGCGCTTTCTAAGAATTCAAGCAGATTCCATTGCCAGTTTCTAACTGGGGATCCCGTGCCAGAGCACCATGCTTCAATCTCTATCTCGTTAGATTCATTAGGTGATACCCAGTCAAATTCCATAAAGCGAAAAGTATTAGTCTCCGAGAACTGAACTATAGTTTCATCACCCTGCACCCTTACAGTGGCTTCAGATTTATCATTATAATTTCCGGATCCAAAACCGTGATAGACTGTTATTTTGTATTGCTTTGAAGGATTGAGAGCTTGAAGAGTCATCTTACCTGGACTTCCCGACGTTGCTACATTACCTTGAATCCGTAACCCGTCGAAATTGTGAGTTTTCTCAAACCCTGAAAACTTATGGTTGCACCTTGCTGCTGTGTTGATCCGATCTGCAGGAGCAGAGGCAAACTGAGTGTTGATGAGCAAATCATATGGAGATGCGGCGTTGGTATCATCTGACAGATTGGTAAAGGATGAGAACGCAGATCCGGAACTCATGTTCATCGTTCTGCCAACAGTATGATCTGTTGTTAATGTGCTCCCAAAATCAACTATGAACCGACGTCCTCCACCATCAATCACCAACTTTAAATTTGTTAACCTTGTCTCAAGGTCTGTTTTGGTTGATCCGGCTGATAATCTTCTTACCTGTTGTTTTGCAAATCTCCAGTTTTGAATAGTGGGTCGCGTCTCTGCATAATCAACATGAAGTGTTGCATTTTCCTCAACGTCCTGGCTAAGCCTCCATAGCCATTCAACAAAGTCAAACAGCGCCGTTCCATTCCCATCAGTGCGATATTGTCTGCTGTAACAGTTCGTGTTCCATAAAGTAGAATTATGGCCATTGACCAGAACATTTCCCCAAATAGCCAATGTTTCCGGAGCAACAGTATAATTTAATGCTTGTGTGCTATTTAATACCGATTGATTTGGTATCGTCGCCGTAGTATCATTGGTGGCGGCGACCCATAACATCGGCGTATTGATATAATCAGACCATGTGTGGCCACTGCCAAGATCACTCGCTACAATCACATGCCCTGCACTGCCTGGAACTTCAATCTCTGTTACGCCATCCGACAACGTCAATGTTCGTGTTTGATTCCTGTCTCGGAGAATTGTCCTACATATAAACCCACCTCGTGACAAGCCGGTGTCATAAATCCGATTAAGGTTAATGCCAAATTCCTCATACGCAAATACAATCAGATCATCATAATCAGCGTCTACCAAAAAATCATTTGCCGTTATCTGAGGGTAAAGGAAAATGCCCTGAGTTGGCTGATCGAATCCGCGATTGACATAGTATGGATGGCCTGCCTCAAAAAGATCGCTGTGCTGGTACGAAATTGTTATTGATGCTCCATTTGCTGGCGGTGTATCAAATAATAAACTGAACGAACCATTGGTGGACGAAACATCCATCGTGCCGGAAACGCCATCGCCTTCAATTGTTCCTCCAATCTTTCCTCTTGCAACTTCAACACCGGCAACCTTAATAACCACTGAAGTGGAAAGAACATCTTCCACACCATTTGCAAAATTACCTCCAAACGTTGTGTCGGATCCATCGCCAGTCCCGACACTCAGATCTGTATCCGTACTAACAACTCCTTTTCCTCCATCTCCATGATAAACGATATAGAGAGGAAGATTTGTTAAATCAGCTAACGGAGGAATATACACGAGTACATCCTTCATGCTTCCAGCACTATTGAATTTGGTAAAATACAATTGTGCTTCCGGTTGTGGCCCTGGGCCGGATTCATAAATAACTGTTGGAGATAATCCAAGGATCAATCCCTGTCCCAACCCAATTGATTTTAAAATTCTTCTGTCGGGTGACAGTCCGTATAACTGAGTAATCCCTAATGAAGATAAATACCGTAGGTTTTTCAATGGACTTAAACCATTGACTGAAGTATACACCGGCTGTCTACTAGACACCATTCTCTTTGTTGAATTGATACCACTAATCGAAGCGGATGCAATAGAAGCTGTTAATGATATGTTTTTAGATACAGCCAACGCGCTCAGATTCAATTCTCCAACGCCAACATTTACAATTGTTGTTTCCTGGCTTTGGAGTTGCGGAGAAATTGCATCCACTGACAATTCTGTCGCAGACACAATTATAACTTGCGTTTTAGTAGAGTCAAGTCCGGCTAAACTTAATGAAGCAACCCCCACAGGCACAATATGGCCTGACGAATGAATTGTTGACATTAATAAGCTACGACTCATGATTGAACCTGGCTAATTGTATAAAGGATTGTGGTTGAATTAAAATACTCGCAGATAATAAAATTGTCTACGTTGGTTACGTAAGAACCATTGAGCCTCTTGAATTCTGAAGGCCATGCCGGCTCCTCATCATCGTTATGACGAATGGTTTGAGATATCCTTTTTCCATTAACAACCGACACGGTTAATGGTCCTGTAAGCGCAGCTTCTACTCCATAACTACGAAGACGGTCAAAGGTGATTTCATTTGATTCTGTCGCGAGAGCGCCAATTTCATTCCAGGCTTCTGGAAGCAACAGGTTAAAACCGAGAAATTTCTGTTGCTTGTATCCATAGATCTTGAAATAATTTTCAAGAAAGTTAAACGTAATTGGGCTGTTCGGCCTGCCTAAAAAGGCCTCTGGTGAGGTTAATTGAAAACCATCAATGTTGTCGAATTTTACTGAACTCAGTGGAAATTGAGGTAGCAACAATTTTACTATCCCCTGAGCAAAACGCCCTCCTGATATGACGCGTATAACAAAATCATCAGACGTGATGTCGAGAAACAGGCTTTCTTTAGGTTCTAAAAAGCGATCAATCGCTACGGAGTTGAATGCTGAAAAAGTGTGTTGTGTTCCGGTGTCTGTAGTTAGATTAAAAATAAGTAACGCCTTACCATTGTCACCCAGGATATAAAGGTTGTCTCCTCTTTTCTGGACTGTTCCCATGAATGAAAATAAATCATACACCTCATCGAGCAGCTCCCCATGATTAGTCACATAATTGTATTTCCATATCTTCCCAGTAAGTAACCCGATATAAATATAGTCGCCATGTTCAACCGCTACCTTAAAAGTACTTGTCCCGGGAGCGTCCCCTGTGTAATTGGCTGTTGAGTTATTGATCCTTGTGTTAACATTTGTTGATGGATTAAAGCAATTTAATCCGCTATTTCCTCCAAAATAAAAATTACCATCATTGGCTTCTATTAAAAAACTTGTAGAGAGTAAATAAATGAGGTCTCCTGTATAGTTTTCCTCCGAATTATGGGCTGAAAAGTATGTCTGCTCCTCCGTTTCAAGATTGAGCACACCAATTCCGGTTGAATGAGTAAACACAATAGAGCTTTCATCACTGGTTAAGATAAAATTTCCTATGATCGAACCCAGCAGACTTATTTTTGAGGATGTCTTATTTACTACATCAAATTTGTATAACTGCGAACTGTTAGCGAAGATGTAGAGATTATCACCTACCCGGATGGCATTTGTAAACCTTCCATCAGTTGCGTCCGGAAATACCTCTCCAGTATAATTTTCAGAATCGAAAGAGAACTTCTCAAACTGGCCAATGCCATTGTTTAATTCGTAATACATCCTGAAAATACATGGCTCACATTTAATACCCTGTATTTCGTCAGCATCAAAAATAAACCACTCCTCTAAAATGCCATTTACTTCATCGTTGATTGTTTGAAAAACATCAACAAACCCATTTGTTTTTAATCTGTCTTTGACAATCTCTTCTCCGGAAAAGACCAGAAGCCCGGCCAACGTACCTATATCCTCTGATAACTTGTCGGGAGAAAGTACATCTACGAAAAATTGTTGAGTAAGCCTGAACTTATCGCTAGGAGTTGAATAATTTAACCCTGGTGTTTTCTGGATTAAGTCGTCATCACCGGTGCCGTTCTTCCACCAGTATTCAGTGTCCACAATGATTACCGTTCTTTTTTCCCGAACCGCTTCAGGCACAGCTGCATTCGCTGCGGCAACAGATTCATAAGGTCCAGTCCATTCACTATCGGGACCTGAGGTAAGCCTCTTTAGGCCAAATGGTATTTCTAAGCTCATGATGCTGTTGTAATTTGATGTCGATGATTTGATGAATAAGGAACTCCGACAGTCATCTGATAGATGTTATAGGCCCTATTGGCCCCCCCTGCATCAACCAAGTCGATGGTTCCGGTCAGAACATAAGATGAAGTGATATCGGCATTTAAGGCGTCGAGATCAACGACAGAGGATATGGTAACTCCTGGAGGCAACGCCACAAGGAATTTCGTTTGTGCTGTCCCTGTCTGTAAATTGAAAGTGGAGGCTCCTGTATGATAAGCGCTATTCAATGGTCTTAAATCGTCTGAATCTTCCGGAAACTCCGATACGGGACTAAAAAACCGATAGAATCTAGCAGTGATCGTGAAAATTAAAGAGTCAATATCTTGCTCTGTAGTTTCATCATGCAGGATGCCCTTAAACTGTTGTGTGGCTCCGTTTATATTCAATTGAATTGGAGTGACCTCTACTGCCTGACTTCCGTCATTTGCAGTGTCATTAAGGAGGATTGTCCCCGCAGTAACATCAAAAATATCAATGAAGTCCACATCGCCACTATTCTCATTAATTCCCCATGTGAAAGTTTTGCTCCCTGAGATCGTAGCACCAACCTCCACAGTTACTGCCTGACCTGAAATTGAAAATGATGTGAAGGCTGGATTCTTATATTTGTTCAGCGCGTCAAGTATAACCTGAACGGCAGTCTTCCCACTTGATGGTATAACATCACCATTCTTGTACTTCCCAAAATTTTCACCAGTATCCAATACAACTGTCGTATCAGAAGCAAACAGTGTTGATCCGCCGGTACCTGGAGGACCTTGCCATGGTAACTCAGAACTCCAATGCCCAGATGCGTCGGATAGTTTTTGATAAATCGTCTGAGGAGACACATCGTTTCGAAGAAAGGTGAATCCCTTTAGTTGATCATCATATGCTCCTCTGTTGGCAAGAGAGTCTACAGCTCCAATAACAGGTCCGGAACCGGGAGGTCCCGCTGGACCAAGAATGTTGATGGCAAGATCTGGAGTGAGGGTATAACCATTCAATCCTAAATACCATCTGATTGGGTTTGGTGGATTCGTACCTGGATTAAGTACTGGCTTACTGCCTGATCCCCCTGTCCAATCAATTAATTCTAATACACTCTTTGTGGTGCTAAGTTGAGTTACGGCTAATACTGGAGCCCATCCATTATCACCTAAGAACTTAATACCATTATTCCACCCTGCTGGAACTGTAGCATCCCCGCCACCGGGATTTCTGAAATACAGATATCCGGTATCTTCTTCGAGGAAAGTAAAATTCTCATCCTCTTCATTGTATGCAGCTGAAAACCGATCATTCGAATCTCCTCTTGCTGCAACCAGGAAAGGATCACCTTGCTCACCAGTGTCCCCTTTTATCGATCCAAGGCTTTGCCACACCTCTTCATCAGAATACCTCCACTCAAGGTCGTCTCCATTGCGCTGTAAAACGATCTCTCTTGCATCATCTGAAGCTAGGGCCAAAATCTGATTATTGATCGAATTAAGCACAGACGCCAATCCAGATACATTGGCAATTGAATGCGTGTGCCCGGTTTGAGAATACGCGGCTAATATTGTTGTTAAATCGGCACTGCTGATTTTAGCATTCCAGTTCGTCCGGTCCTCAGTGCTTACGTGTACTCCCGTGCCTCCAATGCTGTTAAAATGCGTTAACAATGATTGTATTCGAGTTAAATCATCAGTCGTCAAAGCATTTAACACAACGCTGTTAGAATGCGTGTGAAGCCTGATATCATCCGTATAAACAACTTCATCCAAAAAGCCAGGAGGCAGTATGTCATCCGGACCAACTTGATTGTCTTCAAGTGCCGTAATTCTTGCGCTTAGGTTCGTGTCTGCCGCTATGCGTGCAAGAATTTCTGCAGCCAGATCAGTAGCCGTTGCGTAACTCCCGGATGGAACGTTTAGATTCTCAATGATCGGCATTGAGAATGAAATGTAATTTTCTGCTAAGACCTTATTAAGCTCAAGCCAGTAATTGAAAAAATCAATTGTATCGCTAACCTGCCTTTCTGTTAATCCTCCGTAAGCAGAATCTTGCAATAAGTCTATGAAGTCGTAAGTCTCCGAAGCTTTCAATAATAAGTCGTCACTGCGATCGCTTTGATATCCCGAGTAATCAAACTCTCCAATAAGTTCCTTTTGAAGGGCCCGGACTTTTGTTCGTGCTTTAGCTACGAATTCAGAAATTTTAGTTGTTAACGTTGCCATCTAAATTCCCCATGCTTCAATGAAACCACTATTACGATAAGAAGCCCCTCCTGCAACTCTTTCAGCTGAAAGGTATATTGTCATAAATTCATTTGCAGGAACCGAAATCATGGCCTCGACAGGAATTACCCTTCCTCGAAAATCAGATCCTTGAATTTCAGTCACTCCAACTTTGTTCTCATCTGCCGTCGTCAAAGAGATCGAGGTCCAGTCAGAATCAGGATTGTCTCCCGGTTTGTATCTAATCCGAACTAGTATAAGTGCTGGATCCCCGGTTGTTGAAAACTTCACAAAGCCCACGGTAGCAAAGACTCTAAACATGCGTGAGGCATTGTGGGTGTTTTGAAATGTCAATCGTCTAATAAAAACATGGCCTGACGATTCCGACATTGCTACAGTTGGAAGCGTAGCGCGTAGGCCGCTAAAAGCATATTGCTGTGGCCTCATGTTGGTACTTGGACCTGACGGACCACGCTTGTCAACAGCATTCGCTAACGTGGTTAATCCGGTTGACCCAACATAAGAAGAATCAGTATTCGCCGCAGGTTTGGTCCCTTGTCCACCAACCCAATCAATAACTTTTTCAACTACCCTTTGGTTATCAACTATGTTTGCTATAATAGGACTCCAACCATTATTTCCTGATACCGCAGGAGGTGGAGTGTCCCCATTCACGCGATTTGGATCTCCGTATGAAGATGATAATGGATTGTAGTTAACTCTTGTTAGAGTGGCCGGGTCTGCAGCAACGTCTGTTCTTAATAAGAAAAACGCAGAGCACATATAAGTTGCATCCTGACCACCGGTGCGTGCAGTTTGGCTTATTGTCCATCCAGTAGGAATAAGGGATCCTGTGCTAGGTATTGCCGGGGCAGTTGGAATACCATCAACTGACTCTTCAACATTTTTAAAAATGAATAAGTTAATGCCTCCGTTAGGCCTGGCTGATTCTGACCTTAATCTTATCTCGCCTCCCCATACACCGTTTTCCCGAATAATACAAAACCAAGCATTTGTTCCGGATTCAAAGTAATTAATATTAAGGGCCAGTACTTCTGACTTAGTTAAGGTTCGTGGTGTAAAGTCTGTCGGGTTTCCAGGATCAGATGATCCGTTGCCCCAATATAGAATTTCTAATCCGACAGCATCCGCGAGATCAGTTAATGTGACGCGATCCTCTCTTGTAATCTCTCCAAATTGAGCAACCACCTTAAGTACGGCATATGTCGAAATACTTGAGCCCGAAATGTAAGCCGATGCCGCCTCTACATCACTGGTCCCTAAAGTGGTTCCATCACTCTTTTTAATTCCATTGGTAATAGCAGCTCCTGTTGAGTCAAGGAGTGTCCATTTGAAAGACACATCGGTTGTATCAAGAACGCCTCCTTTGATGAACTGTCCATCAAACTTGTAAAGCCCGGTGTGGTTTCTAAACGTGTTCCCATGGACAGATAAAATATCAGCAACAAACGCACTTGCGTCATCTTTCGCATCACGTAAAAGGATGTTGGCCGAATATGGTGCACTTGGATTTGATGTGTGTGAAATTTCTGTCGTGTACTGCTGCGACGTGTTTATCCCTAACGGAAAAACCTTTAAAGACTTGCCATCAGCACTCACCTGGTGATAGGCATTAAAGTTAACACCAAGGTTTATCGCGTACCGCGTGTCTTCATCAAACACTATTTCGGTAGTTCCTCTAAACCATTTCACCTCAGTGAATCCTGTGGTAAGCTCAGTTACTCCCTTGAATAATTTCGCGGTGATATCGATAGAAGCAATGTTGTCTTCGAGGTTTCCTGATGAGTTTCTTACCTCATAAAATATGTCACCGGGAGTAGCGTCGAGCACGGCCAGGATTGCATCTAAACCATCAAACCTCCGAGGGAAAGACCATGCCGTTTTAAATGAGCCGTCTGAATATTTCGTACACTTACTCATATACAGGATATGAGTGTCACGGTTATAATCAGGCGAAGCATCACTCCAGTCGTTTGGACTTGCTCCTCCTACAGGAATAGGCAGTGTCGGGATGGAGCTGGTTAAGTCACCTTGAGTAACTCCTATCGGAAATGCCTTAAATACAAAATCGTCAAACTCACCACTTTCCTGATCAATCTTACTGATTGTCCAATTCGATGATGATGAACTGGTCCTGCTGGCCATGTGAGTGTCAAGGCCGGGAGTATAGTATCCCCTCCAGAATGTATCGTTTAAGAAATCGGTATTACCAGGTGTGTTTCCATAACGAACCAGGATAGGATCATCACTCACCAGGATAGGAATATCCCACTCTGATTTAAGGATTCCGTAAGGGTTTCTTAACGATTGTGAGCGGTATAAATTTTCGGTTAATATCCTGGTTTCATAATCATCACCAGGAGTTGTTAACCATCCTGTTGGCAATTGTAGATAGTCAGCAGGTTGTATTGGTCTGCCTGGGGCTGGATCATTTTTATCAACCCAACGAAAGATAACATCGATATACTGGTTGGCTTCATAGTCCCCACCCGCTGAAAGAGAAACTGGAATGCCCCATGGCAATGTAGATCCGGATCTTTGTCTGAACCACACATGGTTCAGCGTTGGATCAAATTCATTAGCCCATATTATGTCAGACGTGTTGCCACCGGTATACGCCGCATCAGTTGGATACCCAGCCTGATAAGCTTCAGAGGAAATTTCAGTTGGAAGGAATTTTGGCCGCTTACCTTCAAAGCTTGGTGCATATTGGGTTTCAATTGTGCCCTCGAAATTGCTTTGACCTTGCGGTACCGGTATCCAGTAATCTGAGAGAACATATCCGGAAACTTCATTAACCCTGGTGTTCTCAGGGGGCATCTGTCTCAGGTAGTACTTTGTCCTGGGATGAATGGTCCCTCCTGACAGCGCATGTTCCGAAACAATTACCTCCATGTCCTTGGCCAGATTGGAGTAAGGGATATCAGCGAGTGCCTCCAGTGTCGGTACCGGATAAGTTGCCGCCTTAATTGTCCGTGCATCTGCAACAGGAAAATCCTCTGACGTGGGCCATATGGTACCTCCAAAAGGCGTAATGCCCACAAGGGCATTTTTAATTGAAGTCAGTAAATTACCAAATGCTCCCATTATGAAAGTGTAATTAAGTAGGTCCCAGGATCGAGTTTATTTGCAGTGCGTTTCACCCAGCAAGAGATGATAAGAGTTTCATCGTGGATGTTGGTTACATCAACACTGGCGAGATCCAATAGTGGCAATGTCAGACCATTTAGAATCGCTCCTGCGATTCCCTGTGTTCCTACAGGTCCGCACCAATAAATGTATTTCGCTGTTAATGGTGAGCTTGGAATGACATAAGATTTTTGTCCGCCGTATTGCTGAATGATGTTGTCATTCAGTGTTTTCGCAACCAATGCTTTTATCTGCGTTTCTGTAAGTAACGCATCGCTTGCATATCCGCGATAAAAGGCATGTTTAACAGGCACTCCGGAGCTTACAATAGTGCTGTTGCCTTGATTATCAATTGCGGATAAAATATGATTCTCCGCTACACCAGGAGTAGTTCTTTTTACATTCTCTTTCTCGAAAGTAAAAGGTGCTGTAAGATCCAATCCTTCCGGATCTGGACTGATAGACCGACTTGAAATTGTATGAGTTCCCGCCGTTATGCTTCCGGAGAAAACCACTGACTCCTTCGTTTCGCCAACCTCCAGTGTGCCGGCATCATTGGTCAATATCACAATAGGCTTAACCAGATTGTAGTCATCGATCTCGAAAACCTTCTTACCGGCCTCATTGAGTTCGCTAACTTTAATCGGCACATCCAGACCAGGTGCAGTCCGGACAATTATAGATTCAGCTGGATTTAATGGATTGACAGAAGGAACACCTGATTGCCCCGATCCACAAGAACAGCTTCCTGATGCCGTTGGCAGTGATATGTTACTCATTTAAAAGTACCTCACTCTCATACTTTAAAATTTCTTCTATGTTGGTTTGTGCCTCATTAAAGGCCTGATTGCAAAATGCATCCATTGCAGATCGATGAAGCCCATCAACATATAAACACCGGAATCGAGCATCATCGAGTTCCTCTTTTGGAATCTCGTTTTTCTTATAGGCGCGAAGCTTCAGAACCTTTTCAGCCAGGAGTTGATTTTTCAATGAAAGAACTGCTGGAGTTGAAATCGTTGTGTCGCTATGCTGAATAACATTTGCGTTTCCAATGATTTCAGGCAGAGATCTGACAACCCATTCTCCTAAGACCATCTCTTTCACGAAAGGTTCTGATGGGTTTTCTATATCGTAAACAACGTCACCATCTTCATAGGTAATCTGATCATCATAAAAAGTCAAAGCAAATACAGTATAATCTATTATACCATTTACGGCTCTTGACATTGCGATCGTAAAGGTTGCGACAGAAGCGGGGTTGTATGCCTGGACTGACGCGGTTACATTACCCGCAAGTAGTTTATGCACGGCATAAACTAACAATGCAATCGTGCTCCGCTCAGGATTAGGAGATCCGAAGCCTCCTTCATTCTCCTCCGCATCGTAATCACCTGTTGATTCACGAACCTCTAAGTAAACTTCAGTTCCAAGAGCATTTTGTGAAGGTTTTGATTTTAGAATTAACATTTATGAAGATTGTTTACTGAAAAAATAAAAGGCCGACCATCCAAAGTAGTCGGCCCTGGCTTGCTGCATTTCAAAGAGCAAAAAGCACTAAACTATTTCTTCGTACCGAAACTCTTCGGAGTGCCTTTTTCTAAGTTCAGCAAAGTGTTGTGATCCTTCTCTTGTAATGAGAAAACTCATTAAGAACTTACGAGGATCATCACCCGGTTCGACTTTTACAATATTTACCTTACCTGGTTTCCCGGCATTACGCATCCATACCCACGTCCTTATATCTTCGTGATCAGAGAATAAAATCCATTGATGCTGTATAGCATAGTCAATTATTACTCGAGCTTGCTGCTCCTCAGATCCGGAGAATAAAAGGATTAATTCAGGATGAGTTTGTGAGAAAGGCTGAAGGAAGTTTCTCAACAATCCACCTCTTAAATTTGTAGGTATGCTGAGATCCGGTTTCTTCAACGCATTCAGGCGATAAGCAAGGGTTGACAATTCATTATCGTCGGCAGATAATAGGTGTCCTCCTGCATGAATTTTATACTCAAAAGAATTTTTCGCAACCATGAGATCGCGCTTCTCATCTACTTCGTAGAAGATAACAGGCTTCTTCCTGTTGCGATAAGGATTATCCCGATTCTTGTTGTGTCGCTTTAAATAGATATACAGATCATTTGATTCCGGCGTGCAAATAATTATACCGCTTCCATCAAACGTCACATACCCTGGCTCCGGCTGCATTATGGTTTCGCCATTCTGCATCCTGATTGGTTTGAAGTCCTTGATGTTATAGATCAACTTATTCATGCCCGGGCTTTTCTTATCTAAAGCATCCATGATCCGATCGATACCAGCCAGGGTATAGCCTGGCTTCCGGCATGGTTGTTCTGTGATAGGATCGATTGTTCCAAAAATGGCAAGTCGGAACTCTTGCTTCTGGTCACCTTCCAATGGTTTAACCTGGAGGCCTTCAGATAAAATGTCGTTTATGCTATTCATTTTCGCTTTGCTTTGTTGTTGTAAGGAAAGAATGAAAGGGCCGAAGCCCTTTCAAACATTTATATTAGGCTGCTTGCCACAGTAAGAACTTATGACGGCAGCGGATTTCAAGACCTACATAACGCAGGAAGTGAACTCCTTTTTTGGCTTGATCGTTTGTTGCGCCCTGGCCAGCAAATGCACCAGTTTCCCACATGAAGTAATCATCCTTGATGATGTTGGAGTTGGATGCAAACGCATTCAACGGAGGAGTTACTTGCATGATGTATGGAACCTGTGAAGGTGATCCGGCAGCTAAATCAGGATTAGCGTCTCTTGTATATCCAGCAGGGATAAAGATTCCCATGTGGCGGAACGGCATGCCTTCAGCTCCAAGCGTATCCTTATGAGAAAGGATATCCCACTTCTGGTTATAGAATTCATATTCACCAACAGAATAGGATTTGAAGTTCAGCTTGATAGCCTGTTCAGATCCACCTGAAAACGGTGTGAATGAAATATTACCAGTACCTCCCTTAGCGAATTCAACTAAGAAATCCTTGAGTGCCAACTGAAGGTTATGACCTTCACCAATAAAATACTTGTTTTCACCGTAAGAGTTATCCAGGTGAAGCATTACTTCATCAAAGGCAGCTCCATCAGGCTTACCAAAGTATTCCAGCTCAGCGCCACCAGAACGAATCTGAGGAATCAGACCATGAGTCGTTTGAACAACGCTACCATTCTTGTTGGTCAACCCGCTAGATTGGTTAGAAACCAAAAGCGCTAATTGAGTTTGTAACTCAAATCGGTTTGCTGTTGCCTGAATGCCTCTATACCACAGATATTTTTTACCTGGTACCGGTTCGAACCATGCCTGGTTGTACATCTCCTCATCCGTTACTTCAAAGAACTCACGGATGATGTGAAGCTTATTGGTGAGTTTGGTGTATTGTTCAACGCGGCTTTCAGTTTGGCCACTTCCTTCCGGCTGACCATTGGAAAAGAACACCATGTTTGTACCAACTACACCTACCGATGCGATATCCTGAGATGGATCTGTTTTCTTTACAGTGATAACATGGGCACCTGGAGTTCTGACAATGGTTTCCACATAACCAGTGGTTTTTCCATCTACAAACATTACCAGCTGACCCTCTACAACAAATGATGTTGCGCCTGCTCCACCAATATCTCCGTGTGCATCTGCAGAAAGAGTGATATCGAATTTTGCACCGTTAGCAGCAATCGCTGAGATCTTCGCGGTTCCGGCCATGTACTGACCTTCTTCGTAGAAGCTGTAAGAAGAGCGTTTCGTTTTTCTGGTGGCCATACGGCCTTCCATTTTCTTCAGCCAGTTGAGTGACTGAGGGGTTGGAACTTTCATGGAGAGGTCTTGTGCAACCTCGGTCTCATAAAGGTCCAACGGGTTGAGGAGTGCATAAGTTTGATTACTCTGCACCGCGCCCAATATTTGATCCATTGTTGTTACCCTACAATTTGGTTAATTAAGATTAACCTGGACTTTTGCTTTACATGCCCGCTGTTTGAAAGACTGATTTCGCCATCTCATTCATAGGATTGACCGCTTTTGCCGGAGGCGCTGGAGGCGCTGGATTAGGATCAGTCGGTGTGGAAGGATTGCGATGAGTCTTGATCATTTTGGCTAGCATATCTTCCCGCCCTTGTTTATACGCAGAGTTCGCGAGCTCGTCCAGGAGTTCAATTCTCGTTGCGAAGTCTGCAAACTTCTGATGATCAATTTTTCCGCTTGCGTCCATGATTCCACGTTCTGTAAGCTTTGTGTCCCACCACTCCATGGGTGAAGAAACAAGCTCAACAACTTTAGGTAGTTGGTTTGCGGCATTGAGCACGTAGTTGACCTTTCCGGAGACTTTCTCTCCATCTGAATCCTGGGCGGATAAGTTCAGTGAGACTCCTTGAAAGGTTGCAAGCTGTGTCTGAACGAAGTTCCGGTATTCGGCATTCTCTCTGGCTATCTGTTCAGGAGACTTGTACCCACCCTGGGCACTGTTAAAGTTCTCTTGAATTTTAGCTAATTGTGTACGTGCCGAATTGGTTTCCAGCTTTTCTTGGATTTTTTGATATTCGCTAGGGGGATTTTCCTGATCATTCGGATCCCCAAACTTCTGACGATCACTTTCCATGAACAAAGTCCTTATCTCATCCTGAGATAATCCTGACGATGTTATTTCCGGTTTCATCTTAAAAGCTTCGAATCGAAGTTGCTGGCCTTGCAACTGTTCAAGATTTAAGCTTTGGACGCGCATGACGTGCATGGCGGCATCCAGTGGTAAACCATCAATCTGATTCGCTAATTCGAATAGCTTTTTCGCTTTATCCGATTTGAATGTAGACTGATTCTGGAGTTCGATCAGCTGTTGCTGAAGTTTATCTTGATTGGCCAAATAGGCCTGAAATTCGTCTTGGGTCTTAATCCTTCCTCCGGATATTGCCGCGAAGTCAACCATTGGTGGAGCCGGGTCAGGAGTAGGTGGAGTTGCAGGATCCACAGGCGGGTTCGCTGGCGGTACTGAATCTGATGATGGAGGAACCGCCGGTACTGGTGGCGTTCCTGGAGCAGGAGCAGCTGGTGACGTCACTGGCTCAGCGGGAGGTGTCGCCGGTGGTACCGCAGGATCCACGGGCGGAGTCGTCGTTGACGTTATCTCTTTGCCGTGAATGATATCCTTGAGCTGATCGGCGCTTAAGTTTGATAGGTTTGGATCCATAATTTTTTGCTTTGACTTTGTAAAGGGAAATTTCAAGATCTGAACATCTTGACCATTGATTCGCCTGTTAAATTATCCAACAGGTTTTTCGTCTCAAAATGAAAAAAGTCTAATCGCGGGAATTTGAAAAAAATCGAAGGTTTTCGACAGTAAAAAGTATAGACAATACCTTTTTTACTTAGGGAAACAACCTTTATAAGAGGTTCTCTTCCTAGAGGTCATGACCATTGCCTACTATCAAGCCGGATAAGTCTCCCCTCAGAGCAAAAATCGCTTGACGATTCACCATCGACGGCCGGAAATTGTTGTTGTTCCCGTATGACCAAGTTGACAAGGTGGGTCAGAGCTTGGATTTTTTGGCCGCTTTCGTAGGATAGTGCTAGTTTTTATACGCCGAGTCATACATCTAACCACAGTGTCAGATTATCCCGTCTACATTCAAATTTGAAGAAGTACGCGAGGCGTAACAGGTTTTTAAGGAGCTAAAATATTTGACGAAATCAACCCCTTCTAACTGTTAACTGTTGGCAATTAAATAATAATTATTACTTTTGTCAAGACTTTTCGACAGGCCACTTCCAGCCTTTCGTAACTGTTAACTACCAAAAGGGCTTTTCGGAGCCCTTTTGTGTTTCTAAAATTTTCTACAGTACTTTATGTCAAATTAAACTGTGGGATCTCACAAATGGGACGTCTTATCGCATTAACCGCGAAATCAAGAAATGGCCAGAACTTCGCTAAACCAAGAGTGGTTTACGTGCAAGAAGATGCTATTTCGATTACCCCCGGAAGCAAAACCGGAAAGGGTACTAAGGTCGTAGAAAAACTTGATGGCCGTGAAACGACCTACATAGTCTACGAACTTGCTATGCAAATTGAAGCACAAAGAAATCCGAGCTCTTCGGACGTTCTGGTGAAACAGCACCTTGCTCTCGGTTTAACAGGAGCTGGCACTACTCAGGCCGCTGGTACCGCCTTAACAAAGTACTTCAATGAGACAACAACAATTGGTGCCGCAGCAACAGAAGCTTTTAGATTTCCTGCTGCAACGGTCGGAAAAGTAATGGTTGTTGTTAACAATGATGCAGCTGGAGATGCGGCGAAAGTTTTTCCTGCCGATGATGAGTTTATCAACAACCAGGCTGTTGATACTGTTTACAGCATCTCTGGTGGAAATCGGGTTCACTTCGTTTGTCTTGAAGCTGGCAAATGGACTGTTGCTGACGATTTTGGTAAGTAATTTAAGTTTTCCATAACGAAAAAACCCTGGACATCATCCAGGGTTTTCTTTTTTACCAGCCCTTACTTCGGATTGCATCAGCAATTATTTCTGTCAATCGCATTACTCCAAGATTATTGGGATGCAATCCATCTAAAGTCATTGAGCGAGGGATCCATCCGTTGGCGATATCGCTAAGATCATTTTCACTTCCATCACCGAATGATTGCATTTTTGTTAACGTGGCCACATAGTTATCAGGGTATTCTGCTAGGAGCCCTGCGTTAATGGCCAGGTAATTGTCATAGTAGGTACTATCAACCTCATTACCTTCAACTCCGTTCGGGAATGATTGAATGTACAACCACTTAACCGGATCAGTTGTCAAATGCGCAACCATGTCATTTATCGCTGTGATCGCGCCTTCTAAAGTTTCATCACCATTAAGTCCACCATCAAGAATAACCAACAGCTTACCGTAATGTTCTGGCGTACCATCAAATCGCGTTGCTTCTTGTGATAATGATGATCCGCTTACACCATCAAAACTGTAATCCCGCGGTCGATGCCCTTTAACCGGCAACCACATTGACAGTGTATTCGGTCCTTCAACAAAACTATCTCCGATGATATGCACCCCATCAGAAGGTTCCCATATTTCAATTTTTGTCACATAACCAACACGAATATTTGTTAACCTGTTTGAAGGAGGACTCGATGTCGTTATCGGTAATCTTTCATAAAGATCGGTCGGAATTGCCAATGCACCTCCTGATACTTCAACCCCAGTTCTGTCATGAACAGTTCCATCAAAGAGAGTGTACTTAATGTCATACGTGCCATCTGCAATAGCAATTGTTACAGCATCCGCATCACGCGAAGCTGCTCCGGACGTAGCGACGATGGGAGATGTAGCAAACCCACCTACTTCGTATTGAAAATGGTGGACAATGATTGATGTACCTACTGCTGGAGTATTGAAATTCGGACGTAACCGCGTACGTCTACGACCTGTGGTTGTTGGAGTTCCCTGAATAACAAATAGCCATAGCCGACCACCGTTCGGACCTTCTCCAAGGAAGATTGCATTGGTTAACTCATTCGAAGCGCTTCCAGTATTAACGGTTAGAGTCGGAGTATCGAGGTGCATATTGGATGCAGTAAAACTTAGCACTGCGGCACTTCCGGCATCGGTATCCTCAACCTGCATGAAGAAAGATCCGGTGGTTGCCGTGGTCTCCACGATTGCCCAAAGACACTCTAACTGAGACGCAAAATTACCATAGACACTTCCGGGAGAAGAAAGTATCCCAGTGCTTCCATTACTTACATATTCCCAGGCATCCAAGCCAGGAATAATTGATTCCCTCAGGGTTACAGTAGGTAGGTTTGATTTTTGCCAAAGGGCATCCTCCAAGTTTGAAGGATAATTAATGTTGGTTCTCGCTGGTTCAAACAATGCCCCCCTATCGGTCCGTCGTAATCCACTTAAAATACTCGAAAATGTATTGTCAGCTTGTTGAGCCAAACCTGTAGCAGCTTCTGAATCTTCAACCGTCACAGGTATCCCAGTTTGAAGATTAAGTGATAGTAGTGCTGATGGAAGATCTGACACCATCACAACTCTTCTTTGAGACCTGCTCCTTGATCGTTTTGATATCATCTATTTGTATAAGATAAATTTGCCCTTACCGGTTGACGAACTACAGTGATATTCCCAGCTGATATCCGGATTTTCTTGAAAGGAAAAGGGTAGTAAACACCCGCGATAAATTCGGTAGCAATGAATGCGGCCGTATCAACGTTTTGATTATCCACTTCAAGCTCCGCGATCGTAAGAGGAACCTCGTCGCAGTAAAAACCAAACCCTTCCAGGTGAGCGGTTAAAAGTAAATCACCGGTATCAGTTTCATCAAACGTACCCTCAATTTGAATTACGCTTGAGCTGACAATCTTTTTAATCCGATGAATGCCGGCATAATCTCCATCAGCGATGTATACACATTGTCCTTTCTTCAACGCATGTCCTGCCGCGGTTATATTCAATAAGCCATCTCCTCCACTGGCAACAGCGGTAAAGGCTATGGTTCTTTGATTAGTTCCAATTGGAGCAATCCCATGATTGGAAGCCAAGACATCCGGATTGGTGTTGTTGTTCATTATCTTTTAGGGTTAGATGACATTTTTGATTTTGCCTTGTTGGCCAGGGATTGTTTCTGAAGATCGAATCTGCCTTTAAGTAGATCACGGGAATAATCATGCATGTAGTTCTTTTCTTCAAAGGTTAACGCATGGCCATTTTTCATTTTCTCCAATAGGACAGTGTGAAGGAACTTCTTATCCTCTTCACTCATTTTCAGCTGGTGAGACGTTACGAGTTTTTGCTGATCAGCCTGGATCTTCATCTTCAACTCCTGAGCTTTCATTTGACCTGCCGCGGCTGCATCCTCCTGGTTTTTCTGAGATTGGTAATCCATGTTCTCATAAGTGGATTGCTGCACCTGACGCATTTTCTCTCTGCGTTTCATCTTCAGGTAATGGATGGCTCTGTAAGGGTTCTCCTCAAGCTCAACATAAACAGCATCTTCCGGATCCAGTTCCTGACGCTCAATGGCGATCTGTATAGCAAGGCTGATTCGTTCACGGATAAGATCATCCGGACCTTCTTCAACCAGAATACCAATGTCTCTCAGGTTAAGGTCCCGGTTCAGATTAAAGAATTGCATGGTTTCCATTCCAAGCATCTCCATCATACCAGGCAATACCCCTTGATCAAATGCATCAGGGATAAGATCCACAACCATCCTGCAAGCGCGCTCATACATGAATTTATAGGCACGATGCATGTGAGAGATGTTTACCTCAGCGGCTCCAAAGGTCATTTCAGCTACGGACTTACCAAGACGTTCAGGAGGCGCCTGGCCTTCGACAAGTTCGTTAATGCCCATCATATTTCTGATCAGGTCAAGCATTTGAATCATCACATTGAAGTGCTCCAACGCACCAGGTGATAACCCATTTTTCAATTCCTGTATAGGGAGATACGGCAACGGCCTTCCCTCATTATCGTATCCATCAAAGACGATGGATCCAGTTTCCGCATACATCTGCAGGAGCTTTTTCCAGTCAACTGATTTTCCGGCCTGACCGGCCTTTGATCCTGCCTTGATCAGCGCGTTCCGTTCAATAGCAAGACCTGGAGGTTTTGATGTTGATAAATGCGATTGGAATTGCAACCAGTTCAGCTGGAAGATATCAAGTGCATTTTCAACATTACCAAACGGACTCATGAAATCCGTCGTGTATATAATCACCGGCAACTTTGTTTCTGCGATCGACTTTGAGTATCGAGGCATCGAGGTCATCAATCCATAATCGAATGCGTGCTCCGTGTCAACAACCCAACTGCACTTATAAACATTCTTCACCTGGTTGCGAATGATACTCTTAACACCGGCATACATCTTATTGTACTCGACGTCACTCATCCCCTTTCCTTCATTTACACGTTTGTCGCCTTTGAATGGAACATAGTCCCAAGCTTCATTTTTCACACGTGTATTTCCGGCCTCATTTTTATATTCCACGTAAGTGAAATCATCTACGCTGTACCAGTAACAAGTAAAAACAGTTACCTTCTCGTGATCATACGCATAACTGTAGGATCCACCATTCCAGTAGTGATCAGCTGGCTTGTTGTACTTTGAAGCTCCACCTTCAGCGATTGTCCGGGCAATGTTTTTATACTCCTCCTCACCAAACTGCCCCTTTGTGCGTCGCTTCAAATCCGCTACGGTCATCTCCTGGTATACTCCTACACGAATCATATCGCGGAAATCATTGTAGATACATTTGTTGGCCACAACTCTTTCCGGCATCCAACGTTGCTGCCGGATAACGCCAGCCTCATCAATATAAACGTGAAGACACCCGACTCCTAAATCAGCGAAATCTCCTGCTAACTCCTCCCCGATCTGATTCCAATCATTGAGCGCAAAATTGGCGGTGAGGTAATCTTTGATTTCTAAACTGGTCAGATCCCGGGGGTTCATGTCCATGTAGATATCAAGCTCCTGTGGAGTCATGGCCAGCTGCTCTTCAGTTATAGCCTGGTCCATTTTGATCTTTGTCAGTTTTTCAAACTCCTGGATCTGGTTGTAGTTAGTCCGGTATTCTTCAATCTGAGACTTAAGCTTCCTCCGTTCAGTCATAGCCATGTTGTCAATCGTTCTCACACGAGTGCTGTAAGGCTTTGATAAAACGCGGTTGATCAGGTTTGATCGAAATTTCGGAGCGACTTTTAGGATTTCGAAGTTCAGGTTCCGGTATGATTTATTTACTTTCCCGGCTTCCTTTTTCAATCCAACCATTTCCTTGTATTGGTTGGGATCCTGTTGACCACGTGCAAGATTTCGCAGGTGAGTATAGTTCTGGCGATCGCGGAAAATATAAGTCTGAGTCGGGTTCGTCCTGCATTCAGAAACAAACGCTTTCGCGTGTGCCATGCAGTGCTGTTTTCCCTTTTTGACTTCCGGATCAATAAAATGACTTGGGTACCCCAAGACATTCTTTTCTAGGTCCTTCATTGTTGTAAGGCTCTCTGGATTTCGTTAAAAAGATCGTAATCTAAATCGTCGGAATTGTCATCGGGGCCGTCATAAGACTCGACCAAACGGCTCTTTGTTCCGCTATTATCGAACATTGGCATGTAATTTTCAACCACATCCTTGATTATAGGGGTATAATCGAGGTTTAGCCTATGCTTCAGCGCCATCAATGCATATCCGAATGATACTACTAAATCGCTTTTTGTTGGCGCATCAGGATCAAAGTCAAGCATCTGTTTAAGCAGTGCTTTATCCTTTATCCTACGGCCATGGACTTTCATGTAACGAATGATCTCCGCGACATAAGTTTCTATTATCTCACTGGTTGAATCAACCGCGTTCTCCATACTCAACGCGTTTTTACTTTTTCCTGCAAACAGGACCTTCGGATCAAAGTCCTTCCTGGCTATTACAAATTTCCAGTATCCGCGATCGTATAAGTGCTTGGTGAAATCGGAAAGGTTATTCTCAGGCATTATTCTATGGCCAAAGAATCGCAGGGCTTTGATGATATTCTCATAATCATCAGTAGGATCAATATGCCGTCCATGGTACTTCCACATCAAGCTATGCGAAAGCCACTCACTGATCGGCTTGCTGTTATCATCCAATGTTGAATCCAATTTCCAGAATCCGTGTGCGGCCATTTTCGAAGCGCGCTTGTCAACGGTCTTTCTCCACTTAATTGGATCGAGCCCACCGGTGAATAAATCATCATTACATGGTATCCACAGCTTCTTATCCTTCTCTGTTGATGACTGCGAGTACTCAAATCTGCAAGCGTTTAGAATTTGCCGATCACCTTGTTTTTTGTCAGGATAATGAAAAATTGTAAACATGCCCGTTGGATCGTCAACGAAGGTTACATCAGAATCAAGTTGTCCTGATGGGTATTCAAGGTTTCCAATACGACCAACTACCTTTTGTGTTGCTATATCATTTAACGCTGCGTTAATGATAAGAACAGGGAACGGGCAGTCGGATTGATCTTTAGTGAAGGCATCTTCTTCGTTAAGCGGATCTTTACGCATCCTTGAAGTGAGCTCGATCGGATCATCGGATACCGCGGCTCTATCATTCATCACCTCCTCGTAAGCTTTTGCCTCATCGACATAGCCATACTTGTCGGCAAACTTCACTTTTGTTTCAAGTGCCGTAACAAGGAACTTGTAAATCTTGCTCTTCGTAAAACCATTTGAATCTCGCTCCTCCGGATTGGAGTCATCCCAGATAGACTTCGCTTCAGCCCCACCCTCTTTCATGTCTTCAATCGTGGAGGTACACCGAATGATTCCACGCTTCACATCATTTCTGAATACTGAACGGATGTTGATACCCAAACGCTTTTTTACATCAGCTTCTTCGCGTGGGTGAGTTTTTCCAATTTCATCTTGTATAAGGTCCGCAAGAGTTTTTCCGTCACAGGCCTTCTCTTTCGCAGGGTAATGCTTAACGGTATTCCCGAGCTCAAACAATGGCCCGTACCTCATTTTCTTTGAGCCCTTTCCCTTCTTTCTCTCACGCGAAAAGGTGAACCCCTTAACCGGATTTGTTCCGTGGTTGTATTCTGGTTTGAAGAAGTGCGGAAGCTCGTTGAACATAGGCACCATCTTCTCAACAAAAATTACCGTCTCGGCATCATCCTTTGTCTTGGACTGGATCGCGGCATGTCGTTTATGTGGACCCTTGGTAATATTTTCAAGCTGGCTCCAGACTTCTTCTGTAGACTTTCCAAACCCCCTGGGCCCGGCGATGAAATAACCAAGTGTAAACGGATCTTCAATACACAGCTGCCGGAAGTAGAAACGGTCCAGCTGAGACATATAAAAGGTTGGGTGGCCATCGTTATCAGGGGAGTCAATTTTACACCACTGGAGGTAGGTGTAATGCGTTCCTGTTAGATACACAGGAATACCTTTGTTCATGAACCAATGGCCATATAAACGTCGATGCCATTCCTGTCTGCGATAGCGCTCGCAACGTTCATCATAATGTCGAACGCGGTCCATCTCACCGTTATCAACGAGTTCCTGTTCCTGTTTCTGAATCAGCTCCTCTTCTTCACGACGTTCATTATACCAGGATGGCAATGGAGTATGTCGCCAATACTGATCTTCTTTCTTCTGTCCCCAACCCTGAATAAGGGATTTATCCTCCGGTACCGGAGGGATGTAGACTGTATATAAGCCTTTTATTAGGTATGATGTATAGCCTGGTTTTTTAAGGAACATCCGTCACCTGCCTGATTTTAAAGAACTCTTCAGGTACATTCAATTCGATAAACACGTTCTCGGGTGAAACAGGAAATAATTCCTTCTCTGTCTCCTTTTTGAGATCACTATGCTCAGCATAGAAACGTTTGAACAAACTCTCGAGCTCCTCGCGTTTTCTTTTCGCTTGCAGATCGTAGTTGTTCTTAATGGCAAACTGAAAATCAGTTGCTCTAGTGAATTGAATGTTCTCGAGCTCCTCCTGCAGTTGGATGATTTCTCTCCAGATCAAATTCTTTTTTGCTTTCAGGAAATCAAGGATGTAGTGCACAGCCATCTTATCCTTCAAGTCGAAGATGTCCAGGATCCAATTTGGCCACTCATTACTCACCGACTCTCTTACCCATCCAGCTTCAGCTGCAGCAGCTTCTTTCCGGAGGCGTAGTTCGTCGGGGAATTCATTTACCAGATCAGATTCAGGATCGTAAGTGAGGACAACGTAAACGATGAATTTTACCAGGTCTGAAGGTTTGTTAAAGAAGTAGGATCCTGGCGTTCCTTCTTCTGTTTTACTTTTAGAAACTGGATTACCCTCATATTCCCTGATGTTGGTATTCTTCGTACCAGGTACTTTGATTGAGGGAACCTTCTCGGTTGTAACCGATTGGAAAAACCGCTTTAACCCCGGGAGGAATTGAAATAATTCCTCCGGAGTTTCAGCTTTTATTTTATGAACTGGCCAAGGAAGCCTCGAATGTCTTTCGGCATTGATCATAAGATATCGGTCGCGTCAGAAAATCTGATTTGGTGATACTTGTTATCCTTTTGTTCCAGATATTCCATAGGAACAGCTTGATTGCTGTAGTACTGGATGACCATGCCCAGCTTCAGGTCTTCGTATCCCTCAGGAACGAGCGTTCCAAGAGCTACGATTTCTCCCTTTGTAATGTTTTCCTTTTGCACGGGAGATCTCCACAAAAGGCCACCAGCGATCTTCTCATCAGGTGGAATATTCCTTACAATTAACCTATCCGCCAATGGCTGGAGAGGCAGTGTCGTTTTTTGCGGATCTAGCTCTACCTGACTTAGGCTTGCTCTTAGCACTATCTGATCCTTCAACTGCACCTTCATTTTTCATTTCCTCAACTTGTTTAGTTACTGATAAATCTTCTTCCGTAGGCTTGACATCAGCCTGCTTTTCAGCCTCTTTTTCAGGAGGAGCTTCAACAACATCAGTTACTGGAGATTGAGCCGGGAGCTGCGGTGATACGCCATCCTCCACAACTTGAAGTGTAATTTTTTCCGATGCATCACCAGTTGTCGCAGGAGGTACAACCGTTAAATTTTCTCCTGTTGATTCACCCGGAATCATACTCGCCAATTGTTCGCCTGAAGGATACAGAGTTTTTGGCACTGCTGGAGGCGTCAGGTCCAGTTCCCCTGATGGTTTACCTTTGCTCATACTGGCCAACAAATCTTCTAATGAGGATTCAGGCTCTTCTGGTACCAATGGTTCATTACGAATAGCGTCAAGGATCAGACCTAACTCCATTTTTGCATTACAAGCATAAGTCCAGGCATTAACGACGCAATTCTGGTACTCTCTTAATGCAGGGAAGATCCTGGTATCATTATCAATCGCCTTGATAACCTTTTCGATTTCGAATCGGAAATATTTAGTTACGGCGATTTCGTTTTTTGCGTTCACATCCTTTGGAAGAAAGGCATGCAGATTTACATCCTGAGGATCCTCAATGATGTCATTTGAGTACTTAACACTATCCGGATAGGGGTTCTGTGCTCCTAAGGCTCCTTTTGCCTTGCCGAGCCACATGAAGGCGTACTTCAGTGTCTTTGAAACTTTCTGTACCCGTTTGAATTGGTACACATTCATGAGCAGAATTAATTTGTCAATCTGCTTACGCTCATCACTAAGCTGGAGGAGCGCTTCATTAATTGCGATGTTGTTCATACTTAAAAATTGATTGGAAAATTCGGGATGGCAGAAAAAAATCCCGAACTTTTTAAGCTCGGGATTTCGGTCCAACAATCTCTGCTCTTATGTAAGAAGAATGGATTGATGGACAATATTACTTCTTAAAATATCAGGAAAGTACGTACGCTTGCTTATATAGTTTGATCGCCAGCGTAAATCCAAATTTCGATAAGTAACCTTGACTGAATACTGCCCCGATCGCAATGCTTCGGCATCACTTAATCCAAAGACTTCTTTCTCAGTTGAGGATTCGGGCAAGTCAGAACTTCGAATAATTTCGACAGGTTCACTTGTGGAAACATTCGTAAAAACATCAAATTGAACATCCTGATCGATGGAAAGGCACACGGTTTCACGTGGAACATTTTCCCCACCGAGTCCAGAACATTCCACAGTGGCAAGCAGGCCGATTGCTACAAACAGCGCCGCCGCAAGGAGGAAGGATTGAACTTTTTTCATTAAAAAGAAAGATTTGTTGATAAATACGACAGCTAATGTCGGGAATTTTCCCAATTATTCATGCTTTGCGGCTTTTAATGTTGCGTGCCGGTACGCATGAAGGATATCCTTCGCGTTTTGGATCTTTACGCGTAGCCGAACACCAGCAGCTTTTACACCCTTTTCGAATACTTTCGAATTATCGTCGCGGCATTCCTCCAGCAAGGTTTGTAATTCCGCTAAAAAATCTCGTGTTGTTTTGTCGTTGCTCATAGTTTTTACATTGCTTTTTTGTAGGGGATATATCCAGTCACATTGTACTGAAGCATGCGGTGATACTCTACTCCTTCAAACTCAATCGATGTATCAGTGTTCGGTCTGTACATGACATACATTCCGTCAGATAGTTCACACTTACATCCCTTTAAAGGCGAGCCAATAAATCTTACCCATCCCATGAGATAGCGGTAATCCGGAGCAACCTTGGTTACAAGCCATTGTTCTTTTGGCTTCATCCGGGGAGTGCCATCTGAATTAACTAACTGAACACCATTGAGTGTTTCAGGGATCGGAATAGAAATGTCGTCCCAGGTTTCTTTGTCTGGTTCAACGAATACCCATGAGCCTATCATTACCACTTTCTTCCGATAGTGCGAACAGGAATCAAGTTCATACAGCGCTTCACCTGCAAGTTGAACAGGCTTCAATGAAGACTCCATCCACCATTTAAAAGGCTTTGCGGCCTGATTGATCCGTTCGTATCTGACCGCCGCATAGATGGAGCTGTATTTAATCCGGAAGTATTGATACTCCACGAGCTTACCGTTCTCCTCTTCCTTCACGGAACAAATCCAATCACTGTTGTATAAAGTTGTATGCAGGTCCGGAAGAATACAGTTGTAATTGAAGTAGACTTTATCACCTACCTCAATTTCCATCTGGATATCAGCCACACTCATGTAATCGAATTTCGGACTATCATGATAAGCGGGAATGCCATAAGCTTTCCAGATCAAGGGCACGCGTGAGAGAATACGCGGAGTCGATACAACCCATCCAGAACAATTGGTGTACTTATTAGGATCGAACGTAACATCCATCAGGATTTTCATACCATTCACGCCGGTGAAATTGGTCTCATCTTTAAAAATTTTATTGACTTTAACGATACAGTAATCTCTCAGTATTTGCATGGCTGTAGGATATTTTCGACATAAAAGTAAAGATATTTTTAAAAAATCCGGCATTAGGCTTGGAAAATTACTATACGTGCGCCTATTTCGCGTAAGCAATCAGCGGAAATTGTAGTAAATATTCGACACCTAAATTTTGAGGATATGAGAAATGCTTGAAGTAATTAAGGCCTGGTGGAAAGAAAGTAATCTTACCTTATTCACCATTGTCTGGACGTTAATGTTCATTGGCTTTGTGATTTTTGACCGGATGTTTTTCGGTTACTTCAAACCAGAAGTCTTCTGGTTTTTCGGAGGCGGGTATACAATTGCTTACGGCGCTTCAATAATTAGTTACATCATTGAAAACAGAGGAGGGCGAAGATCATGATCGGCGTTCTATTTCTGTTACTCGCAATATTTTTCTATGCTGTTATATCAGTATTGAAATTCCGATACGAACAATCGGTATTCACCAAATGGCCTAAACTCTTCGGGCCAGATTCCTGGGAGAATAAATACAAAAAGTTCCAGAGAGTAAACTACCTGGTAGCGGCTCCAGATAATTGGTATTACAGATTGCTTAATCTTAAATACAGGGAACGTTTTCCCGGCAGCGCTTCAGTTTTTGTCTGGCTTACCGACGGGTTCCACTTCGTTCAAATGCTCTTTACTTTTTCTGTGGCCATCACCCTGGGTACCTGGGAATGGAATGCAGAATCTTTAAAGGAGCTCATCTGGATTGTTATCGTTATAAAACTGCTATGGACACTCATTCATGAGTTCTGTTTCAGTTTTCTATTCATAAAAAAAGTAAAGGGGAAATAGGGGTAGTATAAGACTCATCCCGGTCTGGAGGAGAGTATGTATTCATGCTTTTAGAAATCTTACCGTCCCCAACTGTCGCGTACAGGACTATTACGTGGATTCTATTGCATAAACCTTTACCCCTGCATAAGCGGTGTCAACGGGAGGAATGAATACAATGACTGACTTAGTGCTCGATTCAAAGTAAACGGGCAAATTTTTAACCTAACACTTATGACCGAAAGAGACATATCACTCCTCAAATCCAGACACGATGGGTTTCAGAAGATCATAAAAGATAACCTCCGCTTGCCAAAAGATCAACGTGATTACAAAGCAATGGAGGAAGCAAAAAAACGCTCTGCGGTACTTTCGGCATGGATGAAAGGTGAAGATCCGTTTGCCGTTCCTGAAGCTCCGGTAAAAATCGAATTCAAGGCCAAGCCAAATACCTACGAGAGCATCATGGTTCTGGATACAGTTGAGGAGTTGGAGAAGGCCTGGCCAAACCTCTGGAAAAAAAACATTGGTGTGCAGGGTCCTGATGTTGTGTTACAACGGCTTCGCGAGATGGTAACCATGTATCGCAACCGCGAAAAGATAATGCTGAAGCATAACAACAATCCTACCCATTACTTCTGCGGTGTTGATGAATTTGGTATCACTTGGAATAAGGTGTACTGGCATTTCATCATGCGAAATACCCAACGAATCAAAGAGGTTATTGAATTACGACTTGGGGTTTCACTGAAGTCCTGGAAATCATTTGAGTTAACCAAGACACATCACAGTGTCGCTGGAAGACGGTTAAAATAAACAATTCTGCAATGACTAAGAGAAAAATCGGATTTGCGACACTTACTCCTGAGCAGCTGCGCGAACGTGCAAGCCTGGGAGGCCAAGCTGTAAGCCAGGATCGATCACACATGGCTGAAATCGGTCGCAAGGGCGGCTTAAAAACAGCTTCAAATAAAGCTCACATGTCTGAGATCGGCCGTAAGGGCGGCAAGAACAGACATAAAAGCAAAACCCCAGGTTAAGGGGACCTGGGGCATGCAAAGCAAAACTCGTAGCGCACAATGGGAACAACGGTGGCAAAATTAGAAAAATCATGCCACACTATAAACCCGCCCACTATGCTCTTTTACTGAGTTTTTAGCTATTCCCAACTGTGTAAAATATCCACACAACCCCTAAATGTGGACGAAAATAACCAACTATCTATTTTATGAATAGAAAAAAGCTATTAATCAGTGTTCCGGTATTCTATGCCGTAATGGCGTCAATCTTCGTGCCTATCATCTACTGCCTTTCGGTGCCTAATCCACTGGATACTTTTCTGTCCTGGTATAACAGCCTGACTATTACCGGACGCATTTTCCTGTACGCGGCAGGTCTGATCATAATTAAGTCCTGGCAACTATTCATCAAATTCTGGAATGCCCATGAATAGAGTGTTTGCCATTATCTCAAGGCTTTCCATTGAAGCTTTTGGAACTGAGTTCATGATTCGGGTAGATCGTGACAATAAAGATCCTATAAACGGAAGGGTATTCCTCCAGGTCAAGTACCAGGCTCCGTGCACAAAGACCGGACATACCCAGGAATGGAGTGGCCGGAAGTGGTATCTGTCTGAGCACATGACGGATGATGAAGTCGTCAAGACTGCATACTCCGCGTTCAGAGCAGCTGTGGAGCACGAGGTAATGGAAGGATTCAAGGTAGACGGAATCATCCTGTTCAATCCTCATGTCAATTTCGAGGAGCTGCTAAAGGTTTCACATAACGAAGTTAAAAGAGCATGAGCAAACCTTCTATTCACCAAATCGAAATTATGTCTCATGGATTCCAGCTTGTCAGATTGACCGGTGATGGAAATGGAGGAGTATGGAGCATGGAGTTCCGCCGTCCAACCAGTATGGGTTTTGATGTTCGACTGAAATGGTCTGCAGATACGCAGCGGTATACGATATCCCGGGACATTCCGACTGAAAGGGACAAAGTATTATTTGAAGGGTTCCTGTACATCGATAAGGATCTGCAATACATTCTCAGCCTGCTTGACCTCTCGAAGAATTACAACTATGCATCGGTAATTCAAAAACGAAAACTGGATGAGAATGGAAATAATTGATATGAACCGGATCAGGGCTGCTCTTCCAAAAGGGGCCAGGGTAACGATTAAGAAAAAGATGTCCGGAGCTTTATACATCGACTGCCAGGTGTTTCCATCAATCGAATCGGAGATGTTCGAATTATGCAAGCAATGGCAACGTGAAATTCTAAAGGACCTGATATATGAATTTTACACAGAGGAGACAGGAAGTCACTGGAAGGTATTTCTAAAACGCGGGCCTTTTGAGTTCCACAATGTTGAACCGTATGAGAGTCCCGCGGGAACTTTAATTAAAAACGGAAAACTACAAATAGCATGAGAGATTTCACTGGCGCCATGGCGGTATTCATGCCCTTGCCGGGCTTTGAAAGGCACTTCAAAAATGACCGTCGTTTATTCATCGTTGAATACTCAACTCCTGAGTATCGGGATGCGGCTATGGAAGTATTACGGCAAAACTTTCCGGATATCATTCTGACTCCGGAAACACCAACTCAGTTTCAAATTGACTTTAAAGGAGAATAACTATTGAATCAGTGCAATGAAGCCACAACGATTTCATCCAGACCAAAAGGTTATTTGTGTTTCCAAGGGGAATATCTGGTATGATATTGATTCTGGCGAGCCTTCCACCGGACCGATATACAATGAGATATATACAGTCCGTGGGTATGATGGATATGTCGTCGAGCTCAACACCTGGTTTATCTTCTTGGAGGAATTTCCATTGAATGATGATAGTTGGCCTGAGAACCTTTTTGAACCTGTCGTAGAAGATCAAGTTTTATCAGAAGCACTAAACGAAATTTTTGAACCCACACTCATATGAATTACAAATGCAAAGAAGCCCTTGAGGCAGTTGAAGCGATCAATCAAGCGCTTCACGAAAGCCAGGAAGGTGAAGACTGCCAGGCGGTACTACTAACCTTCTCAACGGATGGCGATGATGCCATTGTTAAGTTTTTAACTCAGACAATCTTCTTATCGTCGGAAGACGAACGCGAGTTCGATGAGCAGAAAAACGAATGGGAACCAATGCAACAATATCTCTGGAAGCAAATGAATAGCATCCTGGTTGACATTGAAAAAATCTCAGCTATTACCCACGCAATGGCAACAGCAGGACCGTATGAACGATAAGAAAAGACTTGCGACCATTGAGCGGTTTATTCATTCCGAGAAGTACCTGAAGGGATTACCCTTCCGCGTTCTCATTTCTCCTGATCAGGTGACCGTGCAGTTTAAGGGCATCTCCAAAGAGCAGATGAAAAAACTCCGGAAGAATCTCAATGATGCTGCATGCGATCATATCAGGATTACCAACCTGGACAAACACCAGCAGAAAAAAGACAAGAAGAAGGATATCGGAACACTTCACAGGGAAAACGATGTCGAGAATTAATCACACATGGGGCCCGGAGGATGAATCCGGTATTGAGACGTGCGTTAAGTGCGGCCACCTGCGGAAAAAGAAAGCAAGCGCTCACTTTAACATGAGGCAGAAAGGTGCCAGCAAATGGACACTGCTGTATTCAAAAAAAGGAACAAAGTGGGTTGAGGAACATTCGGATTGTTCACATGAAAAATTACACGAAGGCACATGAAGATTATTAAGATTTTAAGCCAGTCACGCAGAGATTTTGTCGCAATGATGCATTGTGAGTTCTGTGAACAGAAATGCATAAATAATGAAGGTTATGACGACCGTTACTACCACGACAATGTAATTCCGGATATGAAGTGTGAAAAATGCGGAAAGTCAACCAATTCAGAAGGAGGTAAGATTGACCACACGCCAACTAAATACCCCGAGGGAGAACAATTATGAATTTTCCATGCTGGCTAATCGGCCACAAACAAAAGGTAGTCAAATACTACAGCGACAACGTACAGAAACTCCAATGTCAGAGATGCAAAAAGCACTTTGGAATTTGTCATGATGTCCGGGCGGTTCTTCCCTGGGACGATGAGTTAGAGCGCGCCATGAAAGTCGCTTATCCCCATTGACACGACATGGTGCACCGAACAATTTTTTGAAGATCTGGGGTATTACAAAGTCAAGGACGACGGAACCTACGGTGAGTATAAAGCCAAACCTTGGACCATTAACAGTCCGACTTATGGTATGACTCCAATGGATAAGCGCCAGATCAACTTCAATCGAGATGAAAAATACGGTGTGTTCATCTCCATTCGTGAAGATTGGAACACCCGCAACGTATTCGTTGGACTGGTTAACAATCCATTGCAATTCAAAGTCATTGCCAACTCAGTAACCTAAACCACCTATGAAATATTTTATCGACACCGAATTCATCGAAGGTTTTCACAAACCTCTCTTTGGCAAACGCCGTCACTTCATTGACCTGATCAGCATTGGTATTGCAGCGGAGGATGGTCGGGAGTATTACGCAATCAGTAATGAGTTTAATCCAAAGATCGCCAGTCAATGGGTTAAGGATAATGTCATATCAAAACTGCCCGCGCAAAAAGTTAGTTTTCATGACTCCCCACGGGCAAGAATGGAAAGCTTGCTTTGGAAGTCCAACAAACAGATCGCCGAAGACATTGTTCGTTTTTGTTTACCATGGACATACGGCATAGGTAAAGAAAGGGAATTGCCTATGGCAGACGGATCAACAATGGTGCAACCATCCAAACCGGAGTTCTATGCCTATTATGCGGATTACGATTGGGTTGTATTCTGTTCGTTGTTCGGAACGATGATGGGTTTGCCTAAAGAGTTCCCGAAGTATTGCAGAGATTTAAAGCAAACACTGGATGAAAAGGCAGTCGGAAGAATGCCCCTTTCACTTGAGAGCAATATCGATTTTATTAAAAAGAAACCAGATTATCCCAAGCAATCAAACGAACATAATGCATTGGATGATGCAAAATGGAATAGGTCCTTTTACAGATTCCTTCAGAAGCTTTAATCCCTGTTGAGAAAGCGATCGGACAGTGAGGTTCAGAACTTATTCCGCGGAGATTACCTGTACTGCCAGGCCTGCGGACATTCGATCTGGCATAGCCATCCGACAGCTTTAACATTTAAAGTCCAGGATATCACCTGGGCATACCAGAGTCACATAAAGCGATGCTGGCCACTGAAACGATTGATTATAACAAAACGCCGTAACAATGAAAAAATACATACAAAACAATCCTCCACACCCGGGAGCAATACTAGATGAGTGTTATTTGAAAGCACTAAATCTATCTGTGACCAACGCCGCGAAGGTGTTATTAATTAGCCGTCCCCGGTTGTCAACCATTATCAATGGTAAGGCTGGGATTTCTGCTCTAATGGCTTTAAAGCTGGCCAAAGCTTTCAATACAACGCCACTATTTTGGCTAAACCTCCAAAACAGTTATGATCTGTGGAATATCAGGAATGATAAGCGCGCCAAAGTGAAAAAGACCTTATGGAGAATCAAGACCAATTTGATTTAAAGGATGTGCCAAAGTTCATCATGGATTGTCCTGTGTTTTTTGATTGGACAGTCTACAAGGGAGAAACGTACTTCGCGATGTTGAACTACGAAAGGTCCATTCAGGCAAAACGGCCAATGATAGACCTGGCACATTGCGCCACCCGGGGAATGAATAATATCGTGCTCAAGACAGTCGCGTATTCGAAGAAGCATTTCACAGAGTCAAAACTAGCCTGCACTAACAAATGAGAACCTGGAGAGATTCAGCCCGGCCGATCATAGCCAAAGTATTGAAAGAAATGCATGGCCAGCCTGAAAAAGAAATCAAGAAGGCATTACGCAAAGCGTACCCCTTTGGGGCAAGGTCCATGCACCCCTATAAGATCTGGCTCGATGAAATAAAGGTGCAGACGGGAAAACGGAAATTCAATATGAGGGCAAAGGATATAGTGCCTGAGAACCAAGGACAATTATTTTAACGAGCAATGAAACGAATTCAACTGACTAAACATGCTTCCGCCCGCGTTGAGGACGATGTTTCAAAGGAGACGATCAAAGCCCTAACCAAGATGGCATCCCTCGCCTATAGGAAGATCGTGAAGGAAAAACCAGTCTTAACACCGGAGGAGGCTAGAAAACTTAAAACAAGGAAGAAACGGAAATGATCATAGCACAAAGAGAACTCAAATTCAGAATCTGGAACCCGTCTGGAAAAAACATGTTGCATGACATTGAGAATGTTTACGATTGCTTGAAGCAGCAACATGCACATGATAAAACCCAGCCGCAACGTGGCTTTACCATTCCTTATGATCATAAGGCCGACGGAATGGTCTGGATGCAATTCACCGGTCAGACGGACATAACCGGAAAAGAAGTCTATGAAGGTGACATTGGAAGAGTAACGGAAGAAGAAGAATTCGGGGATCATAACATTTATCTGATCTGCGCCTGGATCAAAGAATGGTCAATGTTCGCCTGGGTTGAGCACAATGAATACTCCAATTACCTCAATAAAGGTGTATCAGCACTCGATGAATTTATGTTTTGGACCTACAACATGGAAGACTCTGGAGTAACAATTTGCGGGAACATCTACCAGCATCCGGATTATATCCTCAAATGTCTCAAGGAAGAGGAGAAAACAATGACCGATACTTTGAAAGACGACGACACTGAATAGCCAGCATGAAAAAGCGACATCTTCATTTCACGGAGAAAGAAAAGGATGCTGTCTTGAAGCGGTTCATGAAAGAGTTCTTCCATTTCCCAACGCTGTGCAAAGCCGGCTTTTTTACGAAAGAAATGAAGGGAGATTATAAAGCACAAGCAGAGAGAGTGTGCAAATTTTTCGGTTACAAGACTGTTTATGAATATGGTTTAACCGCGAAGCACACCACAACAAATAATGGATTTAGCTGGAAAATGGAATCAATTTATGAGTCGTAACGGAGTAGGAAGACCAAAAAAGGACGGATCTGATTTAATCCCCATGGCTGAAAAGCCATGTTCCCATCATTATCCTGGCGGGAAGTTGCCTTATCTGCAATGGCATGACTTTGCCGACAGACAGAGACGGAAAGGAATAAAACAGAAGCAATGCCCGGTTTGTGGAAGATGGCTATTTCCCTCAGAAGTGGGCGGAATATTTTTTGGAATAAAAGTGGAATAAAATTTAACAAAAAAGTGAACTCTATTATCGAAGCCCAACAAGATTTTTTTGAACATAACTGGATCCCACAGATCATGGCACCAGGGTTGAGGATGCATCGTATCCGTGACCTATCCGGACGCCCTCTCGTTGATATTGAGCAGCTCACCGATCGCGTATGGGAGAAAGAGAACACCAGACTTAGGCAAGAACTTAAAACCCAGAGATGGGATAATCACCTCGCATCATGAAACTCAACGTAATTATTGAAAAGAACGACACTGAGCTTTACGGCCGCATCGAAGGCATCGGCAACTTTATGCCTGTAGTAATCGGAGAAACACCCGAAGACGTCCAGGAGAAACTCCTCGCGTTGATCAGGGACTACCGGGAGCACGAAGGCAAGGAAGACACCGCCTGGTTAAGCATCGATTTAAAAACCGTGGAGTTTGAAATTCACGATGAACCGGAATCCTGATGGAAGAAAACAAAACACCGGTTGGCCAAATAGGCGAAGGATATCGCGTTCCAACCATCGATGAGTTTGTCCAGGACTTTGAGTTTGAAATAGCCAGAGAAATGGGCATGTACATACCAACGGGCGAAGGCAAACTAAAACGAGTCGGCGTATCTCATTGGCATTGGGCCCCCATGAAGGTTACATGGAAATGCGATCCGGATGAGCTTTATAGTGAGAAGGATGGAGAGTATACAGTCCATTCACGGGGATCATTCAGGAATTTTTTCAAGCCAATCAATGAAGAAGCCTTCATAAAATCTGGCATGGTCCGCGTTAAAACAAATTCAAAAACGATCTCCGCCTGGGAGTACCTAAAGCTGCAAGGCCTTCCAACTGACATGGTTGATCGGAGTGAACAGATGGCTAAAGAAATCAGCGAGATTATGAGAACGCAAACACCGCAAAGCAACACTGATCAATACAACCAAGCAAGAAAGGACTACCTGGAAGGGAAGGTTGACAGACCTAATTACCCTCTGGCGCACATAAGACATGGAGACGACTTCATTACAGCATTGGGATACGCCCTTAAAGCCCTTGATCCGCAGCCAACGCTTGAGGTAGAGAAGCCTTTTAAGTTGTTCAGTGAGGATTTGTTACAGGAATTTCTTGATTACAACCCCTCGCCTCCACCCCACCGTGGTCCCGGAGCTGACTGGAATGCCGTATGCGAGTATGAGCGGAAACGACTGCACGAACGGATTGATCGGATATTCAACCCTCGCCCCTGGCCACCACAAGGAGTTTCGGATTTTATGCTAAAAAAAGGATTCGAGGTGAAGAACGAACCGAAATTCATTACAACAATAGATCCATTCGATTAAATTACAACTATGAAACTATCAACAGGAAAGGACTTTAATCCCTTATTCGGCATTGTTGGATTGTCCGATGATTTAAGCGCAATCCATGAGGGAGCTGTTCAACCAATAACCCACATCGAAAAGCCGGAATACGCTGACGACGACTGGGCGCCAGATCTAACACTGGAAGAAGCAATCGAGGTCACCGAGATTATGATATCAAGGTGGGTACAACTTAAACAAAAACTGATGGCGAGGGTCAGAACCGTCCGTTATGACGTCAATGGCCAGGCCTTTATTTTAGATAAAGAAATGCTCGACAAAGCCGATGCGTTTGAAAAGAACCATCCACTCACAAAAGCCAGCGAGGCTGCTATTGAAGAATATAAAACAAACCAATTTCGATACATCACCCCGCTCCCATTACTGAAAAAGGACAACGAGTTCAAACTTAATGAGGAAATGGCTTTAGATATGTTCATTGAGCGCTACACCACAAAATCCCTGCACACCCTAAAGCTCGGAGTTAAGTATGCCGCAGTAAACCTCAAAGATCCATTCACCTTCTGGGAAAAAATGGATGAGTGGATTGAGTATTTTCCAAACACTACACCTGAATAATGAGTCTTAATACCAATTTAACGCGGAAATTCCAAGGGCAACCCACTGGCCGGACTGACCGGGATGGAAACATGATCTTTTTTGGAGATTTCGTAGAAATCCACACATCCTTCTGTATCGGAGGAAAAGCGATCGGATACAAATCAGGATGGGATCATGAAGTCAGAGAAGTCCTATATCATGAAGATGCCAAATGCCCGACCCTATGGCTGAAGGCCCTCAATGGAATAACCGATCCGGAAGATTGGGAGAACTCGACCACAGGATATTTAATCCGGATTAGCCCCAATGAAACAGACCATCGCATCACCTGGCTGAAGGAAAATGGTTATTATGACGAAACCTGCGAATTTGAATGGCTTGCCCAAACCACGGCAAATCAAGATCCGGAGGATAACATTGAGATAGCCCTTTATACAGGCTTTAAATTTGACGCTGATTTGACTGAGGCTCTTAAAGGGATGAATTCTGAATACACAGATCGACCAACAATAAAGGATTTCGATGATGTCATGAAAAAACTTAGTGATCTGGACAGAGACTAAACAATGGGACTTAACATCATAGCATACCGGGTTACAGGGATAGGACCACTTGAGGCTCCTTTCGGAGGGGGAGGATGCCTTGAAACAGAAAGATACCCCAATTTCGACACGGGCCGTTACACCGGAGACAGGGATTTCGCAATGGAGATTGACTGGATTCATCATCCTGCCGAACCCGAAGATAGGCATTACCGCCCTGAAGACTTTGAAGCAGCAAAACAATGGGTCCGAGACAACATCTCTCCAGGAAACCAGGAGCGGTTACTCAACCTCCTCGACGCAATGGAGAAAGATCCAGACCTCCACGTTTATTTCTCCTGGTAAAACCCTCGATTCTCTCGATTTTTCCCGGCAAAACACCGACATTTCATGAGATATGAAATACAAGCCCGGAACACGCATCAAACTCCTCTTCACAGGCCATCCAGGCACCATACAAGACATTACTTTTGATGGCATCTCAGGTCACCGGTACCGCGTTCGGTTCGATGACGGCTACGAAATGCGCGTAAAAGAAGAAGATTGTGCCGCCTTCAACAATCCAATACACGCGTATATCGATAAACTAAAAGCAGAAATGCTCCAGGGTGGATTCAAATACCTCATCCTCGGCATAAATGAAGAAGGATTACTCCGAAGTGTCATGTTCGCCTCTCCACGTCAATACGAAGCCGCCAAAGCATCCATTCCAGGAGTCATATGGAAACACTATTGGGAATTAAAGGGCGATCAAAAACCGCGAAAATGAAGAGTTTTCCCGGCAAAACACCAACGGCCTTGATGGCCTTGTAGAAAGTTATCGACGAGCCAACGCTGCCACTATCTGATATTATAGTACCCCGTGTTCATTCGTTTGGGGATCGAAAATCTGCACCCCACGGGGTCCAAAATCGCCAAAAGGGCATCCGGGACTCCTAAACCCGTATTGTGAACGCGTTAAACCGCTTAAAAAGGTGGGATATTAGTGATAGGAATATCCCACGCTTCCAGGATCAAGGGCAAATGCGCTATTGATAAGGGGAAAATGGGTAAATCTCCTTTAAAATATGCACATGTATGTTCCTTTGTGGGCTATATGGGCGCTCCGTTTGCGATTTTGGGGCGCTCCACGAATCTAAGCCTAACTACGGGGCGTAGATGATAGGTCTATATTAAGACAAGGCCACCAAGGCGTTTTAAACGCGCTCTAAGCGCTCTTATTCTTACCCATTACTTTGGTGTCCTGGATTGCTTCCGCTCTATCCTTAGCCTCCTGAAGTATTACCTTACTTAGTTCTATGCGTTTTAGATCTTCCCGGCCTTTCTTGATGGTGAGAGCTTGCGCGGTGTTGTTCCGTTGCTTTACGAAATAGGTTGGCCCTGGTAATTCTAATACGTCGATGTCCGTGGAGCCTGGTTTCTTGATCTCTCGCTTTATGAGTTGGTAAATGTTATTCCGGTTAGCTCCTATCTCCCCGCTTTTCTTCTTGTAGATCTTCGCTAATTCTCCCGGTGAAATATATTCGACAATAATAGAATGCATTTATAAAGGTGTTTTCCCGGTAAATATCGAGAGAATCCACGAAAATAAATATACGCTTGTACATAAAATAATTGTCGAAAACTTTTGACAGAATAAAATTTACTATACATTTGTATAGTCCAACGATAACAAGGCGCTCGCCTTTCTGTTCTTTAACATGCTGAATATCAACGATTTGTTAACACCTTAAAAGGGGCTTTCCGGCTATCGCGGCCACACTCTGAAAGAACAAATTAAATTCCCGTTGAGACTTTTAAATAAGTATAAGAAACCAAAGGAATAGAACGTAACTAATTGATTAATATGGAATTAGGGCGTGGAAATCGTGCGGTTTCGACTATCCATCGTTATAACTCACTATTCGTGAAATGTGGGTGGGATTGTCGAAACGTTTCTAAAATAATCAATCAATTAAAATTATGGGAACAATCGTAACAACAATCAAAACAAAAGCTACCCTGGAAATTAAGGACTTCCAGATAGCACGTGCCATTATCGCTAAGGCCGTAAAGGCAGGAAAGACGGATGAAACAAGCGCTTTAAAAGCGGATTTGTATTTACAAAGGGAAATCAACCTCCACAAACTCGCTCAGAACTTTAAAGAGTTTGGCCAGGTGAAGGGCTCTATTGATTCGATCAAAAATGAAATACGCTACTTCTAACACTTCAGGCCATGAGAGACAATCTATTCATTATTGAAATATGCCTTTATACAGGCTTGGCACTTGTTATCCTTTCCATTCTTTGGTCAGTGGTTAAATACATTCTCTCTAATAGAAAGGAAAGGCAGTTTAAACCGAGAACGCGAGGGGAGCGCATGACGGTAAACGGTTATCTTATCCGCTTTAATGAGCATTGGAAGGAATTCCAGGTATCACACCCGGAAATCGGACCGTGTGAGGAGTTCAACTCCAAAGAGGAGGCAATAGACCACGCAAAACGCGGGTAACTCATTAGGGCCGGGACATTCTCCCGGCTTTTTTTATTCATTAAATTAATCCTATGGCAAAGATTAAACTCAACAAACTACAATTGGCGCAATTACGCGAAAGTATCACCACAGGCTCAACGGTAAAATTGAACAAGCCAGCAAAGAGCCAGAATAAAGGATGGACAGATACGGCCTTATTCAGTGGCTTATACATGGATAAGCAAACTAAATTATTCTAAGCCGGGGATTAATCAACCCAGCTTTTTTCATTCACATTAAATATATCAACTATGGATTTCTTCTCTAAGCCGTTCATAAACAGCAAGGAAAGGTTTGACGACTTTAACGTTTATCAAATGTTATGCGATCATCTTTCGATACATCAAAGTAAAAGAAAGGCCCTTTTTGGAGTTGATGACTTTTACAAACACGCATTAGATCTCCTTACGCGAGAAGAAAACCTAGACAAGGTTGAGCAGGTCAAAAATACCTGCCTATTCACTCGATTTATTTCCTAACAAATCAATCAAATCACATGGAAACAACATTTAAGCACACCGAAACGACAAGAATTATAAACTCCTTTCACGGATGGATGGGAGAAACCACTTTAAAAGTCAATGGCCAGGCATGGGTAATTACCACAATGAAACGCCATTCAGGTATTATCCTAAGCAACGCCCAGCCGGTAAACGATGAGGGTAAAGGCTCTTATTCGTTTGTGATGTTCCAGGATAAAAGTATTGCGCTAATCCAGGAACGCGGGAAGGCCACAGAAGCGAAGATTAAAGATCTTCATTACAAAGCCCTGGCAATATTCGACGAGAAAAGCGAGGCCGGAGAGTTACCGAATAGAACGGAAGATTATAAAATTGAGGTTGGACAGGTTGTTTTCTTAAATGGCTACGGCCAGGATGAACACAGCCACGAGCGCAAAGCGGTCTATCAGATTGATGAAAAGATGGCTTATTGTGTTAACCTTGAAACTCTCGCTTTAACCAGGCATGAATTGTACACAATCCGGGATATTAACGATAAGTTCGGTATTGGCATTTATTACAAGCAAGGCGATACGGTAGACCAAGAGATATTAACCAACGCGGTAATTGAAGCCAAAGAGAAGGAGAAACGCGAGGCAGAGCGGGAAGCGAGTGAAAAGCTTTTAGTAAACGCGGAACGTCAGGCAAAAATTGAGATAGGAGCCGAGAGATTAAAAGCCATTCCAGCCGGGGCCGTCTCGGTGATCGTAGCGGAGTTAAGGCAAAATGAAAGCGACCCTATGACGGACTATTACGGTAGTTCCATATTAAAAACGGTTTATCTGGCTTTCAGCACTCATAAGCGTGATTTATTCGCGGAGATGAGAAAAGCCGCGGTAAACTTTGAGGAAACCAAACACTTAGGGCCAGGTAAGGGAATCTTTAAACCTTACGTTCTGATTGGTGAGGAGTTTAAATGCAATGGGTCGTATTATCGCAAGGGTGAGGGCTCAAGCTGGCATAATAACGGAGAACGCCCGGTATTCCACACAAAAACCGATGCGCAACAATACATCCAGGAGCAACCAGAATTAAACAGTATTAGTTTTGATGGCGTTACCGTTCCTTTCACCTGGACAATCAGAGAAACCGAGATTGAACACCGGGAAAAGTACAGCATGGGCGAAGGTTATTATTTGGGCGAGTCTTCCCGGTCTGGATGGATAATTCAAAAGCGGAACATTGGAGAAAGGACTTTAGAAGCTTTACAAATCGCCATTGCCGAAGATCGGTATTTTATCCCAGGTGAAAACGGAACGCGGGAGGTATTAGAGAATGTGGAGGGAGTTAAGGCGGTTCAATACTCTGATAAAAGTATTGTCCTTTATGGTAATACCTATCCGATTAAAGACGAGATCAAAGCCAATGGCGGAAGGTTCAACAAGTTTCTGAAGATAAACGGGGAGACCGTCCAGGGTTGGGTGTTCCAGGCTTCCAGCGAATACGCGAAAAAGTATATGATTTGATTGATTTATATAGTTTAAGGGGCAAGTATTATCTTGCCCCTCCCTATTAAGAAAGAAATTAAACGAGAGAAATTAATGAAACTTGAGCAATTAAAGACATTCGAAGACGCGTGCGAACTGCTGAATCTTGATCACGGACACTCTGATTTCGGTCTGTTTCCTGAACACAAACGCGAAACTATAAAAGCAATGTTGATGCTGTTTATAATCATACGTGCTGCCAACCAGATCGCTAACAACGGTAAAGAGTGGCTACCCGATTTAAGTAATGATAACGAATACAAGTGTTATCCATTGTTCGAAATTAACGGTTCTTCCTTTCAGCACATTGGCTTCGATGTTTGGCGTACTAATTCGGATATTAGCTATCGACATTGCTTTATCTCCGATGAAGTGGGAGAATACATAGTCACCAAGTTTATAGATCTGTATAAAAAAATGTTAGCAAAATCTTAAACCAAATGGGGCTATTAGGATAGAAATAGAGGCTCGGAGAAATCCGGGCCTTTTTTGTTTAAAGTAGAGGGGTTCGTGTACCGTAACTGAAGCGGCACCCCCGAAAGATCTTTACAGGAGTTGAGGGACTCCATTTTTTTCAACAAACCAAAATCCACACTTTATGGAACAACCAGTTATTTTGGGCGTAATCGCCCGTGAAGGAAACCTAGTTACCGGGTTTACCCTGCCGGTAGACAACAAAAAGAACGCGGTGCAGGGCTACAATAATGATGTATTTGGGGAATGTGACCCGAACACGCCAATAGTAGATTGGAGACTGGCCAGGCCCCACGCGGTGCAGACATTCGCAAGCAAGTACGCGCAGGCTATTGAGATCGATCCGGAGAATGGGACTTTGTCCCTGGCCGAGTATCTCCAGATGGCAGAGCTCCACGGGGCAAACGTTTACACGGTTAAGGACTTAAACCAGTAAAGCCATGTCAACACAACTTATGGTATTTATGGCTATGGTGATCCTAATGATTATCATTGTCTACGTGTTTTCGAAGTGGTTTCATTGGAACGCGACGAAAGATCTTTACTTAACTGAAGCGGAGCGATCACTTTTCACACGTGGTTACGTTTTCGTTAATTTATGGAACCTTGAGAATCTGCAGGAGTACGCAAATGAGATAGGAGTTTATTTTACGCGAGAGGATTACGCAAAAATCATCAAGATGATAAAAGACGACTTCACACCTGAAAACGGTATAAGTAAAGGGCTAATCGTAACATATATGCATATTTACAGATTAGAGAAAGCCAGAGAGAGTGAGCAACCTCCCCAGCAGATATGGGGAGAGTTTCAAATCTAAGTACGTCAGGTTAACCACTGATCCAAACCCCGGGAATGCCCATCCACCGGGGTTTTTTCTTGCCTTTTAAAGAACAACAACAATCCTATAAAAATGTCGCAAAGCAAAGCAGTTATTAAAGTGCTTGGGGGAAGCCTCCAGGCAGTTTACGTAACCCCTGATCTATTAGGGGTGAAATTCATCTTACTTAATTACGATGATATCGACGGGCACCCTTTTGAGGGAGAGGAGGCCCAGGCTGAACAGGAGATCGAGAATAAGGAACTCACTTTAGTTCAGTAGGTCTTTTTTGGCTTTAATCTAAAATAATGGAAACAACAAAACGAACACTGGAAAAATTGAAAGAAAAACTTCACACAACCCACCTGGAGACTGTTAGAAACCTGCCCTATGATGATATGGGTGCAGCTATCAGTTTGATTGACAGGGGGGCCGACAAGGCCCTTCTCTATTTCTGGTTTAATCTGAAAACCGGTTGTTATGATTGGATGCCTCAGGAGATCCTTGAAGCTGACGTGGAGCGAATGAAAAAACTCTACCCTTCATTCAGAGGAGAAATTGATTTATGGGTAAACAAATTCATTATACATGGCGCCACCAAGAAAATACGTAGTCAGAATCCAAATTATCGGAAAGCGGGATGAGATATTCAAAGAGTGGCGGGCTGATGTGAAGCTCGCCTACTCTCAATATCGGAAGTTTAAGAAAGGGACAATGCACTTCCAGAACTGGTATAAATATCACATCATCCCCATGGTTCCTTGTATTGTCAAACCGGAGGTAATTGAGTGGGCTAAAATCCCGCTCACAGCTACGATAACAGCCGGAATGAGTCTTAGGAAGTTTATTCAAATCAACAACGTACGCATAAAATTTACCCCAGCCTATGCAAAACACTTTAATACTGAAGGAGCCGATCCAGAGCGGGACCGGGACTCCATATCCAGCGGGAATACCGCTGACCTTCACCAGGGAGAACGGGAAGATCCTGGTTCACCATCCGGAGAACACCAGGCTCCGGAAGGAGGTTAAATCTACCAACATCAAAGAACTGTCCTCAAAGTCAGAGTCCATACTTGATGTGTTTCAATTTGCCCGTAACGCTAAACTATCTGAAGCGAAATGACCTCTTATCTGAACCAAATTTTAGATGCGTTGCCAGGCAATACACCTAAAGAGAAATATGAAAGCTTATCGGTTTTAATTGAAAAAGCCCAGCTTATAGATTCAGAAAAGAAAACCGCTGAAGAGCTCTGGGATTGGCATTCAACAGGAATACCGGAGGATGATTACGCGGGGGCTGAAGGAATTGCCGAGATGGTAGCCGGTAAGAGCATTATGTATAAAGACGATTTTTTAGAAGCATTCTCTAAAGTCCACAAATCTTAAAGTATGATTATAAAAAAATTAAGCAAGTCAGAAGTTGAGGAAGGACTGACACTTGAATTGGTCAACTTAATCGACCTTAAAAAGAAATGCTCTCCTGTCCAAATTCAGGCCGGTGACGAGCCTGTAAATCTCCTTGTGTGCTCTTCCGGATACAATGTGATAATTGATGGAAAGGTCCTGCGTGATGCCTCCAATAAACCCCTTGTTATTGCCGAAAGAGAGGTTCAGATAGCACGTGCACGGTACCTTAAAAATTATGGAGCTAAAGAGAAAGAGGAACGCGTTAATGAGTTGGTTGAGTCATGGCGTTCGAAGGTTAGAGAAATCTTAGACAAAACTAAACTTCGAATTGATGGCCTGAAAAAATCTCTTGCAGGCGAGGGACTTCATGGGGCATTACTAGAAATGGGAGGTGACTCCATGAAGGAGAACCTTCAAGCTGAACTTTCCAAGTTAGAACCCGCATACAATCAAGCAGAAGAAATGTATTCAGAAGGTCGGTTACCTGAGCTCTTAGACGCTTTAAACATTAAGAAATTAAATCCTCTTATGCTTAGGGCTGAATACGACAACCCTGAAGATATGCGAGTGTTAAAGGCTGTTTTCCATCGTGAAGCTTTAGATAAATGGAATGGCGATACCCTTAAAGCATACGCCATGATTGAAATCGAAAAAGAATATAAGATGTAACCTCATTAAAATTTTAAATCACCAACAATGTCAACAACAACAAATTTCTTCACTCAACTGAAGCCACTCCTCGAGAAGGGCCTGGACTTCACATTTACCGTACGGGCCCAGGGCGACAACTTGATTGTAGGAGTACGACCTGATTACGGCAAGGTTGAAAATGAGAACTTCAAACTCATTAAACCTCTCCTCCTCACCCATCCAGCGGAGAAGCTGGACGAAGGGTTCTTTGAAACGATAACGCAGCCCATGGAAACCTATTTGGATGTGGCCAAGCAGGTTGAAACCTGGACTGCAGATGTTAAGACCAAAGGCGAGAAAGTGAAGGAGGAGAAATCTCCGAGTAAATCCGAATCTAAGCCTAAGGCTAAATCTAAACCCGATTCCAAGAAAACGAAACCAGCACCAAAGGCAGCAGCTACACCGAAGCCCGATCCTAATGAGAAGCTGAAGGCAACCCTTGACGATAAGCTATCCAAGATTAAGGAACTGGCCTTAACTGATCCGGCCGCCGTGGTCACCCTTGCGACTGAAGGACTGAAGCTGATCAGCAACAAGAAGGATAAACAAATCCTTGAGGTAAAAGCAGAATTCTCCCAGCAATTGAAGAAAGCTAATGAAGCTTTGAAGATCCTGGCCGAAACCAAAAAAGCTGAGGAGAAAGACGCAAAGAATCTGGCAGCGGCCACTGAGATTGCCATACGCGGGAAGAAGTTCTTTGAGGAGGGCGAATATCAACGCGCTCTGGATGCATACCGTAAGGCCTACGCGATCAAACCGCTTCCAGCCTGGTCACAGGACATTACGACCATGGAAAAGGCCATAGAGGATGAAAAGGCCGAGAAACTCGAAAAGCTCATTCAGAGTCTTGTTACCGAAGCTGACGCGCAGCGTAAAGGATTGAACTTCCCGGCATTTGCGGCAACCTGGAAGAAGATCAAAGAACTGAAGCCTGATCATCCCGCACTGGCAACATTGCGCCAGGCCGTAGAGGTTGTGATCAATGAAGCCACAACAAAACAATTACTTGATAACTAATTTAAAATAGGGGAACAACAGATCATGAGTTTATTAGAAAGCCAACCACTGAAACGAGTTTTTAAGTATGAGCACAAAGGCAAGCAGATTGAACTGGAAGATTTCAATCCGCTGGCTCCTCCTGAGGATATCATAAAGTTTTATTCCGGGCAATACCCGGAGTTAACGAACGCGAGTGTTGAAAAACCAGAATTCGAAGGTGCGAATATGGTGTTCAACATCACTACGACAGTGGGAACTAAAGGATAGAGCAAATGCATATCCGAGAAATCTTTGAACCGGATCGCCAGAAGGAGATCCGGTTCCTTTGCCTTGGTGACATGGTTACTTATGAGGTATATGAAGAGGGCCATGCATGGGTCACAATCAATAAACATAGCCAAGGTCTTGAGATCAATCTATCCTCCACAAATATTGGAAAAAAAGGTATTACGGCCTACAGATACATCTGTGGTAAAAAGTTGATGGTTTTTTTTCCGTATCACGAAATCAAGTACCCACACTCACCACTTAAAAATGAAAACAGCAGAAGTAATATCTAAACTCACAAAGCAATGCAAGGAACAGAAACCCGGATTGATCGACAGGAAGCTACATCAGTTCATAGGCTCGTTGCTGGAATCCAGCCTGGACAAAGACAGGGAAAATCCAAACGACAAAAGGAAAACACTGGCCAGCGACGAGATTTTGTTAATGCTTTAGGCATAAGAAAAGAGATTACCGCTCTTGAGGTCCTTAAAAATTTTGATGATATCGAAACAGAGGAACAGGCTCATTTTCTCCAATCGCTTTACAATTGTTGTAGAAAGCTTCCTAACTGGAAAGACATTACCTGGAACCACGAAGCAAGTTACACCGAGATGGTTGAGTACCTGTGGGGTTGTATCGAGACTGTAAATGGAATGAGCGCAGGTGCTCAGATCGTTTATGCTAAACAACGCGCTAATGGCACAGGGAAATTGGATGAAAAGCCGCACTTCTATGCGATAATAGATCACCCGAAGATTGCTGCCCTTGCAATTTTTGCAGATTGCTGGATCCTTCCGGAGGTAGCGAAAAAAGAACCAAAGCTTTTTAAAATCATAGCAACAACGCTGGCGCTACTGAACAAACACAACGATATGGGTCTATGGGACCGCATGGTTGATCAGGGCTATGATTCTGTATGGCAGGAATCACAGGAAGCTGGAGAATACACAGAAGCAGAAGATACTCCACAGCCTGATGCTGAAGCCTACGATGATCTGAGGCAGGAATACAACGACATCCTGGCCTATTGGAGCGATGGCCATGTGAGAGGAGATTATCCGGCAGGTGAGCCAGCTATTTATCTGAAGTTAGTGCGATCGCTTAATAAAACCCCGATCAGTAAACTTGAAAAGATGATCCGTTTGTATAGGGGCAAACCTTATATGAAAAAGTGGATGGTCCTGGCTCTTGAGTTGATCAAGACAAAAAAGAGCATCTACAATTACGATCATGAGAAACCGGACGAAGATTGTATAAGCCCTGCCGGGCTTTACTTCTTTCGCTGGTTTGGTCAGCAATACGAAGACGGTGCAGGTGATCGGCTGGAACTGTATACGGATTCCTTTTTACAATTGGAGCACGATGAAGGCAACTTCACAACATTTAGAATGTGCCGCCGAATCGATAAAACAGAGGATCCTTTCACCTGGCCTAAAGAGGAGATCATTCCTAAGAAATTTGAACAAATGATGCTAACCGCATCAGACTCATTTTATCAACTCGAAAAAGCATACCATGGAGATCTTAAACGCAATAGAATCAAAATACAAGCCCAAAGGCGCATTGATTATTTATCAAAACCAACGTGCCGACGACAAGACATCGCATTACGTAGAGTACGCCGAAATTAGGGACAAAGAACTGCAGCCCTTACGACCATTGAGAAACGAAGATCTTTCAAAGCTTTATTTCTTTCTGAGGACCTATCACACTGAAGCGGTCGCACAGCTATCCGGATTCCTACCTAAAAACATGGTGTTTTCTAATTTCCAACTCGGACAATACGCATGGACAGTACCAGGTAAGAAAAGACCGGTTTACTTCGATAAGGGACTAAAAATCAAAGATGGCTCAATCCCATATCCAAACATGCTGTTTGTTGTTAAGGATGAATCATTGTACATCTACATCTACAAAGAGGCTGAACTGACTGCTCGGACTAAACTATACAGAGCTCCATTCTTAAACACTTATGCTGAAGGCAATGTCTGTTTAGGTAACACAAACATGAAGGCTATAAAAAAAGCAACCACGTTCGAGGAATTCATAAAGGGATGGGAGAATATGTACTTCAACAGTAAATTCTCCTCCGGTGCAGGTGGAAAAAAAGAATTCATGGAAGCAATTCTTAATAAGCGGTTTTTCAATTGGCTTCCCCTAATCAAAAAGTTCAAACTCAAACCACGTAAACTTAAATCAGTACTCCGATGACTCAATACCATCACACAGTTCCGCCATATTTCGTAAGGCCTGATCACCCGATAACTATTATACTGATCGGACTCGGAGGCACCGGTTCTCTCCTACTCACTAAGCTGGCACAGATCAATAGCACCCTGATGGCATTACAGCATCCGGGAATTCAGGTTGCCGCCTGGGATGGAGATATAGTAACCGAAGCCAACATTGGCCGACAGAATTTCTTTCCCGCTGACCTCGATCGCAATAAAGCAGAAGTCCTGATCGAAAGAGTAAACCGGGCATTTGGTTTTGGTTGGGTTTCGGTTCCTGATTATTATCCTAATGATAAGACGGACTATTCCAAGGTTAACGCAAATATATTCATCACATGCGTGGATAGTGCAATGGCCAGGGAGAGAGTGCATAAACGGTTAACCGCACATTACACCAATAAGATCCTTCGTTCAACGGAATCCCGCGAAATCAACTTCATTCATGATATTGCTTATTGGATGGACATTGGCAATACCCAAAACTCAGGACAGATCATTCTGGGAACCCCTCAGGCTCTGGCTCAGCCAAAAGATCTTGATGGCGCCACGGGATTCCTCCCCACTATTATGGACCTTTATCCTGATCTGCATAAATATGAGAACCCCGATCTGCCCAGCTGCTCTGTCGCCGAGTCTCTGCAGAAGCAGGACCTTATGATTAACGGGATGATGGCAATGTGGGCAGGTAAACTCCTTTGGGATATGTTCCGGAAGATAAGGATCCAGCACTCAGGAGTTTATGTAAACCTTAATACTTACCAGGTTAATCCAATGCCGATTACGCCATTCGATTTATTTGAATCAGTAATTAAGAAGCCGAAGAAACGACTTCAGAAAAAATAAAGGTGAAGTGTATCCGGGGTCTATTGATTGTACCTCGTCAGATTTAGGAACACCTTACGGTAGCTGATATACCTACCGTTCTTTTTAACATTAACTTTTACTACCATGAGGGATACTTCAAAAGAAAACATGTCCGCAATAGCCTCAAACAAAAGAGGGGCACACCATAATCTTCACTTGCGCTATTATATGAATGTCTCTCCTAAGGAACAGTTCATGCAACCTCTTACCATTGGCGTTTCTATTCCACCGTTTGGTAGGGCCAGGATGATTATCGCTGATATCAAAGTCAATCGTGATCATATTAAGAATGGAAAAATTGTTGGAGAAGATGATTACACCAACACCATACGCCAGGCAGTTAACAAAATCGAAGTCGCACTCCATAAGATCTTTCTCGAGCACAAGGTAGCTGGCCGCATCCTTACCCCTCCACAGTTAGTTGATATATACCGGAAAATCGATCCGGCTAGTCAGGCGGTTTTATTGTCTGACCTGATTGATGACTTCAAGTCTGTCAACGAAGGAAAGCTGGATAAACCTACTTTAAAGGGATATTCTACATCCGTTAATCAGCTCTTTTTGTTCTTAGAAAAGGAGCATATGGCCTCGGACTTCATTGTTCAGGACCTAACAGTAAGGATGCTGACCAGGTTTGAAACGAATCTTAGAAAAAGCGGTCTTGCCGCATCAACGGTACAGCTCTATGTCGATAAGCTGAATGCGCTGATGAAGTACGCGGTAAAGCAGGGGTTCATCCTGAAGAATCCTTTTGAAGAGTACGATCGATCAAACATGGTTCAGAAAGCTGAGTCCAATCCGGAAGATTTAGACAGGAAGATTGCAAAGGAGGACCTGCAGAGGATTGAACGCACCAAAGTCGATGATCCTGACCTGGAAAGGATGAGATTGATATTTCTGTTCCAGCGCTGGACCGGCTTCGCCTGGAAGGATCTGGCCATGCAGGGCAATATTAAGAACCTGATTCGCTTAGATCTTACCGGGGATGAGTCAATCATTTACAACAGGATGAAAACAGGAGTGTTGGCCATCGTGCCGTTGTTTGAGGAAACGAAGAAGATCCTGGAGGAGTTGAAGTACAACATTAATCCGGGTCCTTACAAGGTCTACCTCCGCCGGATCAGAGCGCTGTTCACTCACTTTGGAATACCACTGGAAAAGCAAAGAGGTACGCACATCGCACGGCATGTTTTCGGTAGCGAAATGCTTGAAATGGGTTTTTCAATGGAAAGTTTATCCCGGATGATGGGCCATTCCACTATCAAGGAGACGGAAAAAGTCTATGCAAAGATCAACATGGATAAGATCCGGGCGGACCTGAACAGGATTAGACAGCAACAGAAGCAGGCCGAGCAAATCGCCGTCTAAAACTTTTTTGTAACTTAGTTCATCAAAAAGTTAAAAGTTCGATGAAAAAGTCACTCCTCTTCACCGCTATTGCAGCAACTTTGATAGCCGTTACCTTACTGGCTTTCCTTCCAGGTGAACAAAAGTATTATGTAGCATGCTCCATGGATATCACCTACCAGGATGGAACGCAGGAATTGAAAACGTTTTATAAGAACGTCTCAGAAAAAGATGCAGCACAGTTTTGGCTTGAGAATTCCTGCATTAGATATTCCGACATTAATCACGAAGGACAAAAGGAGGATGTGGCCTGCGGTGTAAAAACATACCAGGTTGTCCTGAAGCAATATCAAGAAAGACCATAACAAAAAAGCCGGATCAGTTCCGGCTTTTTTTGTTTTACATCATATTGGTGAATTCTCTCGACTCATCGATATCCAATCCCTTCAGGTAGAATTCCGTTGTTGAAAGCTTAGCATGCCCGAGCGAATCCTGAATATATTTCAAGTTTGCCCCGGCTTTCAGTAAGATTGTTGCCGCGGTATGACGGGCGGTATAGGTTGTTATCTTCCCTTGAATACCCAAATCCGAAGCCACACGATTAAGCCACTTATTAGTAGTTTTTGTCCACTGTTTTATCTTTTTCTTTTTTGTTGCCTCATCCATCTGATCGTTGATCACGCCGAAGCAATACGGTTTGTGATTGCCGTATTTAGCAAGAACAGCCTTCATAACATCATTCAACGGATGGACGATCGGGCGCTTTATTTTAACAGTGTTGATTGTTTTCTTCCGATAAAAGACCAGTACATCAGACTGGATCTGTTCAGGCTTCAGGTAAGCCATATCAATAAAGTTCATTCCCTTTGCGTAGTAGCTGAACATGAACTGCGAAATTGCCTTCTCTTTACCTGGTCTCCCAAACTTATTGTACTTCCCGATTTCACCGTAATAGGTTGCCTTGTATTTCTTTTTCGGTACCGTATCGGGCAAAACCGGAATAAACACATGGTTATCCGGGTTGTAATTATTTAGCGTTTCCTTATCCTTCATCGCAAGGGCTTTCTTTGTACCAATGCCGGTAGGAATTTCATAAAGGTCCTGCCCAAACGGATAGAGACTCGCAGGCACCTGGCCGTCTTTAATGGCTTTTTTATACACCTTCCTTAGGTTCCGAAGGTAAATTCCGATTGTTGAATAGGACCTCCCCTTTTTTATCATCCAGGCTTCATAATCCTTCAGTACCTGGACATTGATTGACTGAAGCGTTAATTCCTCCCCTCCAAAATCCACCAGGCTCTTATAGGCATTAGCAAAGGTTTCTGCCGTCGATATGGTCCGGGCTTTATCCTCCTCATGCTTGAACATCATTTTAAGATCGGTGGCCATCACGAAATCCTTTCCCCATAGGGCCGCAAATAGCGTATGGGTTACGAACGGGTTCTGGTCAACCAAATCCCTGGCCATTTTTTTGTATCCCTCAAGCTCCTCTGATTGCTTCCGGAGAGAACCCCGGATATCTTTCGCATTCAGTTTATTCCATTCATCCGAAGTGAAGAAAAAATCCTTTGGCAGGTCATAATACTTTTGAGGGTAAGTGGCCTTGCCATCTTTGAACACCTTGTAGGTTACGCGGAGCTTTACCTTGTATTTCTTTTGGGCATAGGGGTACCTGATATCCAGGTATAGCCCTATTACTGGCTTTACTTGCATAGTTGCTTTGCATTAGAATTTGGCACTATGCAACAGGTTTGTGTTGTTCCCCCCGGTTTGCATAGTAATTGCATAGTAATTCGGAAAACGAGCGGAAAAAGTGGGAAATGAAGCGGAAATTTTCCCTCGAAATTCCGCTTAAAATCCCCTTTTCCCTGTGGGCCCAGCTGGGAACGATCCAGCGACCCCCTGATTATGAGTCAGGTGCTCTAACCAGCTGAGCTATGGGCCCTGAAAAACAGATCGCAATTTTAAGTGATTAGATTCAGATTCCCAAAGACATCCGAAGAAGTTGTGATTTTTCATAAAAACGCTTCTCGGGGAATGCCCATTACTGGTATTCGCTTGCGCCAATGTCGTAAGCATCGCCCGTTAAACGTGTACTCTTATAAAAGTCCAGGGCGATATCATAAGAAGAAATGGATTTTCCTTCGTCAACGGCAGGCGATTCGCCTTTTAACCTGAAGTTCGCTTTGCCGGAATCGACGAATTTTACTTCTCCAATATTGCGAGTGGTAAGGTTGTTTGACTGCTCCATATTCTTCATGGAGTTCAATTTCATGATGAAAGCGCTTTCTCCGTGTTCGCCAAAAGCACCCGGATTAACCACGATATTATTGATCACGACGTTTTTCGGCACCTTGTCTCCATACATCCGGATGCCTACCTCCTTGGGATTAATAATGGTGTTGTTCAACACCTGGTATCCGTCACCGAGGTTATCGGTTCGCTCATCACAGAAAATTCCGGTGTGCGCCGAATTAACAATGATATTGTTGTAGATCAGGTTATCACCAAGTCCGAAAACCGTCAAGGCAGTTCCTGACCCGCCTTTAATGTAGTTACCATGGCAGATACCGCCGGTGCCTGAACTTAACAGGATGCCATAGTTTTGGTCAGCTTTTTTTGCGGTACCGAAATTCTGCACTGTATTCCCATAAACTTCAGCACCAACACTGGCGCATGCGAGTTGTATGCCATCCCAGCCGGTGTCCGTTACCCTGTTATCATAGATTTTAGCACCTTCAATAAGGTGAGGTAATTTAACACCGCAGTCTAGTTCGTATCCTCCATAAAAACTATGACCGATGTACATGCCTTCACCATCGGTATCGTGGATGTAATTATCATGAATGGAAATATTCCGCATGGTGAAATAGCCGCGATTGGTTGCATTATCACAACTCGGATCTGTCTTAGCCATGATACCGGCGAAACCAACATTAAACACCTCAACATGATCTACTTCAAAATTGGTACTCAGCTCAGTTAGCACCATACCATTGGAAGTTGAACCTGATATGCGAATACCATAGCCGTTTTTCACATTGCCTCCGGTGATCCTAAAATATTTACTATTGGATGTCTTAAAGTTAAATGGCCTTGAACTTACGGTAAGATTTGCCACGCCACCACAATTCGTAATCATAATGGGCGATTGGGCCGTCCCGATAATATTTTTAAACGTCAATGATTTAGTGTATTTCGTCGCTCCATTAAGGCAGATTACATCGCCTGGCTTAAGGTTCAATGCATTGCCATCGATTGTAGAAACATCTGCCGGGACAACGTAAGTGCAAGTTGAACAATCAACCGAAGATGGTGTCGCTGGTTTAAGTGTTTCTTCCTGGATATCGCCTGCGGTTCTAACACCTTCATCATCGCTGCACTGAGAAAATACAAACACGAGTGAAAGCAACGTCAATGTCACAATGATTCTTTTATTCATTTGTTAGTTTGATTACAAGTTATAATGACAGCTGATGCAAATCAGTTTAAAAAATTTATACGAATTATTGTTAAAAAGTTACACATGTATGGACTTAAAAAAACAGCAGACCCAGATTTTAAGTTTAACACAACAGTCTTTATTTAAGATATAGAAACCCGGGGTTAATCGCGCGAACAAACAGGCGAGCAGGAAAAGTTGTCGCCGAATTAACGTATGGTTATTTGATCAGGTGTAGCCATCCTTTACATGTAGCATATCCGTGAACGGTAACCTCATAAAAATATACCGCCCCCTCCAGGTCTTCACCCGACCAGTCGTATTGATAATCCGGATTTTTATATACTTCTTTTCCCCACCGATTGTAAATAACGATACGGGTTTTTAAATCATATGCTGCCGGCGTTTTTCCAGTGACATCACCTACCTGAATTGTAAAGACATCATTTTTATTTTCCTTCTCGCCGGGGGTAATAACATTCGGGATTTTAAGCGGTTCGAATCCCATCGTAACGGCTTTTTCCGTTATGCATGATTCGTGCTCAGCAATGAGTTTGATGGTATACACGCCACCTTTTTTGTATTGATGAGTGTATTCAGGTAACTCAGATGTGTTACCATCTCCAAAATCAAAATACAAATGATCCTCCTCACTTAACTTCTCGGTTAGATCTTTGACCGTTACAGACGGAACCGCGGTGCAATCGCCTTTTCGTTCCATTTCAAATTCGGGTTTTATCACAGGGGTTACGTGAACCGTTACCGTATCTTCATGCGTACATCCATTGGCTTCCGCAGCCGTAAGAAAATACTTCGTGGTTTGTAGTGGCGATACTACGGGATTTCGCAATGATGATACAAAAGAACCATCCTCACTCATCCATTGATAACTTGCCGCACCGGACGCCTCCAGTTGATGTGATGTTTCAGCACAGATCATGGCGTCACCTTTTATTGTAACGTTAGGTGTAAACACATCCACGAAAGTGAATGTTGAATCCTTCACCTTACATGTGCCTCTGTCAATCGCTTTTAACCATACCTTGTACCTGCCTGTATTTTTATATACGTGTGCAAAATGAGTTGTATCGAACTTGGTTAGTTTCGTACCATCGCCAAGATCCCACTCAAACGTTTCACCACCAAAGCTTAAGTTTTGAAAAACGATAGGATCCTCGAGGCAAATTTTATTTAACCCCGGCTTATTAAGCGCCAGAGAATTAGTTTGCAGTCGTGCCTTTAGAAGGGACAGATCGAATTTAAATACTGCGTTGTTACATCTAGTGCTTCGGTTACGCTGATGTTCAAAAGGAACATTGACAGCAGGGAAATCCGAATAGCCACCGCAACCTGCACATACCGCGTGATAAACAATACCTAGCTTGTCAAAGCGACTTGTACCACCATCCACATGTGTACCGGATTGTGTTCCCCCGAGAAATGTGCCGTAAAGATTTTGTGTGCCATCCTCCGAAAGGACCAGAAAATAAAAATCATTTCCTGATGTTTGCGACTGATAAGCATCGGCGGTGACAGGGAATCCTACCGTACTGCCACCAATATAATTACGGTAGATCGGATGTACCACTTCCTCAATCTCTACAAATTCTATCGGATCATTAATCTCTCCTCCCCATCCGCTGATATAGATATAACTACAATCACTCACAAGGAATGCTGTTGGGGAAATAATTCCAGGACCAATGAGCCTGACCCAGTAAGAAGTTTTCAGGTTATGGCTTAATTTGTGAACAAACTGCTTACCTGCTTGACCGGGTGCATAATTTCCAAGTGTTTGTCCAAAAGCAAAGACCTCACCCTGATCATTGAAATCAATAAAGTAAGATTGATCATACTGTGGTGTTCCCAAAAAAGTACCATCTATCGGTAAGCCATCATTCGTTAACGACATAATCCAACCATCACCGCCTCCCTGATTAGTTGTTTTTAATCCATTCATTTCTGTTATCACGGGACTTGTAGATCCACCGGAAAGAAACACGTTGTTGTTTTGATCGAGCTTCACAGAATATGCGGCGTCGGTGCCAGTTCCGCCTACAAACCTACTCCAGATAACGGTCGACAAATCAGCCTCCAATTTTACAACGACGGCATCGTGTGAACCACCATGATAAGCATTTGCTGCAGGGAAATCATGAGACAATGTGTTGGATGCGATATACACCAAATCATTTTCATCTGTGATGATATCACCACGCAATTGATCACCGTAGTTGCGCGCAAGCGGACTTTCGACTTTATTAAAAGGGGAAGACATGCTCCCGGAAATAAAATTAACGCCATCATTCGCTGTACCGCCAAGGTATGTACCGCCAAGCAAAGCATCACCGGTTGCACTTAATTTGAGTACGAACAAATCAGTACCTTGTGTATAAGGAACACCCCATAAAGGATCGATGTCTTCGCCGCCCTGGAAGGTCGATCCATTGGTAACAGGAAAATCAGCCGAGCCTGTTGCACCGAGAATAAGCAATTCGCCTTTTGAATTTGTAACAAGACTTTGGGGAGTCTCTGTACCATTGCCGCCAATGTACGTGCAATATAGAAGTTGTGATCCTGCAGAATCATATTTAAGAATTCCAACATCCCATGTACCGCCACCATATTCTAATTGATAAGCCCCAGGCGTGAGCGGATAGCCTGATTGAAATCCATTATTGGTAACCATACCTCCGGAGTATACGTTACCGCGATTATCATAGGTTGCAGTATTGCCCCAGTTATCAAGGGTTGATCCGGAGTAAGCGGAAAAAATAAGGATCGGATCAATCACCAATTCCGAACACACATCATAGCCTTCCGGAAAAGAATACGAGACTACATTATTTTTCAGTTCATAACGGCAGGGAACATTAACCTTCTTTCCATCGATCCATTGAAAGGCGTACGGTTTCATTTCCCAGATCTCATTCACCGATGTTTCAATGTGCAGATTCTCATTATCCAGATACATGGTTTTAACACCGTCGTAATGCATGGCAATAATGTCGGGGCTTGTCTCAGGTGATACGATCCACTCATACTTCATACGATCCTTTTGCGAATAGTAACGCATGTCGATACCCGGATAAAGGGTCTCGTAATAAATGCTGTAAAATGTTGCTGCGTTAGACGCCCACTTAGATTTATCGTTCCCTAAAAAGTAATTGTATTTCGTAGGTGTGATATCTCCTCCGCGCACCGCTGCATGCTGATTAGCGTTTACAAAACGTACTTCGTAGAGATGAGCATGTACTTCATCATACACTACACCGGATTCGCTTCGCGCCTGTGAATGAGGAGTGCCATTCCCATTTTTTTCTGTGTCTGAATTTTGTTTTTGAAAGAACGAAAAGCTGATGCGATCCCTCGCAAAAAGCACTTTACCCGATCGTACATCAGCACCAAAAAGAAACTGATCCGGCCACTGGTTTTTATTTTCAATGAATTTAATTCCTGGCTCAGGATCGGCAAAAACCTGAAATGACACTAGAACCAAAACTAAAAGAAGCGGTACGCGCATATCGATTTAACATTGAATATCGTTGGCTCTGAACCGAAAGATAGAAAACAAAAACAAATAATTACGTCTCTTTACGAAGTACCTGTAGCGGCGGCGTATTGATCACCTCACGTGAATTAAACCATCCGATCAGGAGCGTGAGAAAAACCACTCCAAACACACTTACAGAGAGTTCCTGCCAATCAAACCCAAAAGTAATTTCGAAAAAATACGTGGTAAGCAAATAACCTCCACCCATGGCAAGGATTAGTCCGGTGAGCGCAGAAAACAATCCAAGCCAGGCATATTCAACTAATGTGATCATGGTTATTTGCCGGGTTCTTGCCCCGAGCGTTCGCAACAAAACATTTTCTTTCATGCGGATGAATTTACTGTTCACCACTGCACCTGCTAATACAATTAAGCCGGTAATCACGCAGAAGAGTGCAAGAAAACGCACGACAAGTCCCAGTTTGTCGAACAGGGCATTCACTGTACTCAAAATTAGCCTCAAATCAATGAGGGACACATTTGGGAATTTCGTTACCAGTCCGCGTTGAAAAACATTGGCCTGTTGCTGATCATTTATGCGTGTAGCCGTAACGTATATTTGCGGTGCTTGTTCAAGGACACCGCGCGGAAAAACAAAAATGAAATTCGGAGGATCTTTTGGCCAATCGACTTTTCTGACGCCACTGATATAAGCTTTCATCAACACACCTTGTACATCAAAAACAAGAGAATCGCCTACCGTGACCTGAAGGTTTTCTTCCATCCCTTCAGAGATCGTAACCTGAATTGAATCACGCCCCGGTTTTAATTTTTGCAGTTCCCCTTTTATTAATTCTTCCGAATGATGCAGGCTGTCGCGATATGTAACACGGTATTCCCTGGTTAATGCCCAGTTCGGAACTTTATCCGTCGTGTCTTGCTGAAGCGTCTCTACCGGCTTACCCTTTACTTCGGCCAACCTGCAGGTAATAATCGGCACAACCTGGTTTACTTTCAAATTATGTTCTTCCATTAAATCCACAACGCCCTCCTTCTGATGCGGTTGAATATCAAATAAAATGGTATTGGACTGATTTTCCTGTCCGGTAAATTCTACCTGCCCCAGCATACTACGTTCAACGATGTTTAAGGTTGAAATGATGAATGTTCCCAGTCCGATCGTGACAAGTAGGATACGGGTTTGATTATTCGGACGATGTAAACTGGATAACGAATGGCGCAGAATGAAACCTGCGTTGACCGGAAAAAACTTACGAATCATAAACAGAAGAAACATTGCCACTAAGGTGAGGCATCCGAGTGCGACGCCGAGGCCAAGCATAAAGTATAAACCGGTAAGCAGACTTTCTGTCTGAAGGGCGGCAAATCCTGCGGGAAACAAAGTGATAAGAATAAGGGTGACTATTCTTGTTTTGGAAAAAATCCGCAGTTGTGGTTGTTCCGAACGCAGCACCGTTAACGGAGGAACAAATCGTACCGATATCAACGGAAGAATTGAAAAGAGAACAGATACCACTGCACCTAGAAGTAAACCGATCAGAATGGAATCCCAGGAAATTGAAAACGTAATATTAAAAGGCAGCATTCCCTTCAATAAATAAGGCAGCACCTGTTGCACCCCTACACCGATCAACGCTCCGGCTATACTACTCAGGATACCCACGATAAAAATCTGGATAAAGAATATAGAGAAAGCCTGCCATCCTGTTGTTCCTATACACCGCAACACGGCTACTTCCTGTCTTTTTTCATGTGCATAAATATGAACAGAACTTGCTACACCAATGCAACCGAGTATCAACGCTACAAAAGCCAGCAAGGAAAAGAACTGGTATATGGAACCAAATGCTTTACCGAGCCCCTCCTTTCGCTTTTCCACAGTTTCATAGGAGTATCCTTCCTTCTTTAAAACAGGATTCAGCGATTCCACAACTTTCTCGACATCCGTTACCCCTGTCGATTTGAAATAGTTTTTATAATTAACGCGGCTTCCGAATTGAACAAGTCGTGTAGAATCCAACGCTTCAAGATTAATATAAACCGAAGGTGTAAAGGTTGCCATGATACCTCCGCCACCGGGAATTTTGCGTACGACACCAGATACTTTAAATATACTGTTACCGATCCGAATCGAATCATCAGAGCTTACGGAATATTGACTGGCAAGGGATTCGTCAAGCATGGCATACTGACCGGATTTCATTTTTTCGTACGCATCTTCGGGAAGGGTTTCGATTGCCCCATAAAAGGGAAATGGCCCTGATATGGCAACTAACCGGATCAGACGCGACTGCCCGGAATTCATGAACAATACCATCGACGCCATGTTTGCTTCACTTGCCTGTACCATGTTGGTGGAATCAAATGCAGCAAGCACATCGGGTGTAAACTTTTTATCGCCATTCACCACAAGATCTGCACCTAATAATTCTTTTGCATTACGGTCGATATCCTGCTGAAGGTTCTTGTTCAGTGAGTCGAGCGATACAACGGCTGCAATACCCGCAATTAACGATGCAGCAAATAAAAATAAACGTGATAAATTGTGACGTGAATCGCGCCATGCCATGTGCCATACCCAGGGATCGAATAAACTGTATCTTTTAGCGCGGGTGATCTTAATTTTATACTCTACCATGGTTATGGGTTATTGGAAACATCTCCTCACATGATTAATTCTTCACGGCTTCTACCGGTGTAATGATTTCTTCTTCAA
>Ga0196965_1000059_pt1 | contig 90129 bp, 71 predicted proteins | sample S1_20metaG_FD_148668 | JGI IMG/M metagenome (GOLD analysis project Ga0196965, IMG submission 148668) | Soil microbial communities from Anza Borrego desert, Southern California, United States - S1_20 | ecosystem: Environmental > Terrestrial > Soil > Desert | place: USA: California | collected...
AAAACCGACCGAGCCACCCGCTCCCGCAAATCGTTCGAATAAGGCCTGACCATCGCTGCTGGCCTCCATCCCCAGCCAGCAGCTTGAATCACACCTCAGCCCGGTTGGGAATCCCCTTCCGATTCAGATAAGACAGGATCGACTCTAGCGCCTCGCCGCCGCGGCTCCCAGGCGCGGATCGGCCGCGAGCGTCCTCCTATTTTCCGCGGATGCGCTTGAGGAGCGACCGCGGCCCCGAGGGAGGAGACGGCTCGGGAGCCGGAGGCTGCGGCTGCGGCTGCGGCGGGAACCCCAGCGCCTCGGCCCAGCCCCGCTCCTTCCTGACGTCCTCGACCATCGAGGCCGCCTGGATGAAGCCGAGCGCTCGATAGGCCTCGAACTGCTCCTCGCTGAAGAACTGCTCGGCGAGCGACTCGGAAGGGAATAGCGGATTACCCGCCTTGTAGGCGTAGAGCCCGGGCGGCAGGCCCTGGGTCATCGTCGATTTGATGACGATCAGAGTGCCGGTCATCGCCGGCCGGTCGCCTTCGGCCGGGTAGCGGATCGAGCCGACGGCATAGCCGGCCGCGGAGAGCTCGTAGCGTCCGGAGAGCACGTCCCCCGGCTTGGGGATGGCGCTGCCCTTCATCATTCTGGTGAAGTCCGCCGGCTCGCCGAAGGCGACGGTGACTCCGAAGTCGACATAGATTTTCTGAAGGACGTTCGCGAAGCTGGACAGGCTGATGTCCGGGTCCGTGGATCCGTCGGCGAAGACAATGGTGTGCACCCGCCGCCGGACCAGCTCGTAAATGCCCGTATTCTCGAAATGGCCGCCGTCGGTGAGCTCCAGCCAGTGGGCGCGTTCATTATGCGCGAATCCGAACAGACCCTGGATCGCGCCCGGGCGGACCAGGTTCGGCGGCAGCCGATAGACGGCGCCGCCGTCGGCGTCCCGGATCTTGAGCGGCGATTGCGACCAATAGCCGAGGCGCAGGTTGAGGAGCGTGAGCAGCGCCGAGATCACCCCTCCCTTCGTCGCACCCTGGCCGTCGGCCCCGGCTCGCGGATTGAGCGCGGCACCCGAGATCGCCATCGCGGTCGGGAGCCGCATCGGCCCGAGCGGCCGAATGGTCGGCAGACCGCTGCTGCTTTTCCAGTCGCTGGTGCGGATGAAGCCGGTGGCTTCCGATCCCGAGAAGCAGCGCGAGAGGACGAAGCTGTCGCCCAGCCGGCTGCGCTGCCTCGCCTTCTCCGCCCCCAGCAGGACGACATGCGCGTTGATCAGATGATAGGGGCCGTCCGTCTCGGGTCCGCAAATGTCGGCGAGCAGCCTCGTGTCGGCGTCGGTGCGAGCGGCTTGCTTGTCCTCCGGGATGTCCTTCGGGTCCGGCATGAACGTCTCCATCAGCCGGTCGCGGTAGAAACGATGGAGACCGGTGAGGTTCACGTTCGTGTAGAAGCAGTAGATCGCCGCCACCAGCGCGAGCGCGGGCAGCCCCCAGGAGCGCTCGGCCGCCGCCTGCGCCAGGACGTGCGCAAGCATCCCGAAGCCCGCGACCAGCAGGAGAAGGGAAACCGCCGGCACCACCGCGAAGAACAGGGTCTTCGCCAGGCCGGGCTTGGCGCCCGCCGACTGGTGCGTCAGCAGCCCGCCGACGCCGCCGATCGCCGAAGCCGCGGCGGCAATGCTCGCCGTGTTGAACTTTGGAGCAAAGGACCCCGCGTTGCCCAGCACCCCGGCGAGCCAGTGGAGCAGGCTCAGCGTGAGCAGCCCGAGCGCGACGGCGAGAGCCGTGCCCGACCAGCGCTGATAGAAGCGCCTCCGCTCATAGGCACGCCCCTCCGACTGGGGGATTCCGGTCGATAGCGAATAATAAATGACCGAGACCGCCAGGGCGAGCAGGATAAAAACGCCGGCCGTGGACGGCGCGTCGAGCCCGAACGGCGGCAGACGTTTGTCGAACAGGCCGAGCTTCACCGGCGCCCAGAGCAGCAGCGCACCCAGCACCACGAAGGCGAAAAGCGAGGTGAGCGTGCTTCGAAGCACGATCGCCGCTGCCGACATGATAGTGAAGCCCGCGCCGGGGTTGAGGTAGGAGGCGCGCTGGCGGATGTAGTCGAGCACGGTACGTCCGTCGACCGGCCCCGTCCTGCGCGCCGACGCAGCCGCGGCAGCGAGGCGCCGGCCCGCGGGCGCTCCGCCCCAGAAGGGGAAATTGTCCTCGCGGGTACCAAAGCCCTGAGTCATGAACCAGGTGAGCGAACAGCCGGTATAGCCGCCGCCGGAGACAGTGCTCATGTAGTGGAACCGGTCCATCAGGCCCGAGACATGGAGTTGCTGGACGACTCCCATGCAGAAGGAGGCGGAACGGATCCCCCCGCCCGACAAGGCCAGGCCGATAAGGCGATCACGGTGAAAGGTGGCCTTGGGTGCGGCATCTGTCTCGATTTCCGAGGCGTCCCCGCCGCCGCCGTCCATCGCTTCGAGCTGGCGCAGGCTGACATCCTCCTCCCAGCGCCTCAGCTCCTTTCTGCGCCAGCGGAGCCGGACATAGGCCAGCTCTTCCTTGAAGGCCTGGTCGAACTTCTTGTGGTATCGCGCCCGAGCCTTTGCCATCGGTGATCTCCCCCCGGCATTATTAGCATCGATCGCGAAACCCGCAGCCCTTATTTGGCGCCGCGGAGAGGTCAGCGCCGCCCGCCCATCCGTTTCCCCATCCGGATCGCCTGCTGCTTGCCGAACCGGGTCTTGCGCGTGCCCGGCCTGCCCTCCGTCGAGTTGCCGAGCAGCGGCGCCTTCTTCTCGTGGTCGGGGATTCCGAGCTCGTCGGCCTCGAGACGGCGGATCTCGTCGCGCAGGCGTCCGGCTTCCTCGAATTCGAGGTCGCCGGCGGCCTTGCGCATGCGCTGCTCGAGGTCGGCGATATAGGCCTTGAGGTTGTGGCCGACGAGGTGGGGGCGGTCCTCGTCGCCGGTGTCGACCATGACGCTGTCGCGGTTGGAGACGTGGCTGAGGATGTCCTGGATGTGGCGCTTGATCGTCGTCGGGGTGATTCCGTGCGCCTCGTTATATTCGAGCTGCTTCTGGCGGCGGCGGTCGGTCTCCCTCAGCGCCCGCTCCATCGAGCCGGTGATCCGGTCGGCGTAGAGGATGACCCGGCCCTCGACGTTGCGGGCGGCCCGGCCGATCGTCTGGATGAGCGACGTCTCGGAGCGCAGGAAGCCTTCCTTGTCGGCGTCGAGGATTGCGACGAGGCCGCATTCGGGAATGTCGAGCCCCTCGCGAAGCAGGTTGATGCCGACCAGGACGTCGTAGACACCCAGCCTCAAGTCCCGGATCAGCTCGATGCGCTCCAGCGTCTCGACGTCCGAATGCATGTAGCGGACCTTGAGGCCGGCCTCGTGCATGAACTCGGTCAGGTCCTCGGCCATCCGCTTGGTGAGCGTGGTGACGAGGGTGCGATAGCCCTTGCGGGCGGTGATGCGAGCCTCGTTGATGAGGTCGTCCACCTGGTCCTCGACCGGCTTGATCTCGACCGGCGGGTCGATGAGCCCGGTGGGACGGATGACCTGCTCGGCGAAGACTCCACCGGTCTGCTCCAGCTCCCACGGGCCGGGCGTGGCGGAGACGGCGATGGTCTGCGGGCGCATCGCATCCCATTCGTTGAAGCGAAGCGGCCGGTTGTCGATGCAGGAGGGCAGGCGGAAGCCGTACTCCGCGAGCGTGATCTTGCGGCGATGATCGCCGCGCGCCATCGCGCCGATCTGCGGCACCGTCTGGTGGCTCTCGTCGACGAAGAGCAAGGCGTTTTCGGGGAGATATTCGAACAGGGTCGGCGGCGGCTCGCCGGGAAGGCGGCCGGTCAGGAAGCGGCTGTAATTCTCGATCCCGGCGCAGGAGCCGGTGGCGGCGATCATCTCGAGGTCGAAATTGGTTCGCTGCTCGAGCCGCTGGGCCTCCAGCAGCTTCCCTTCCGACACCAGCTCCTTCAGCCGCTCGGAAAGCTCGTGGCGGATCGCCTCCATCGCCTGCTTCAGCGTCGGCCCGGGTGTCACGTAGTGGGAGTTGGCGTAGACCTTCACATAATCCAGCGCCGCGATCTTCTTGCCGGTCAGCGGATCGAACTCGACGATCTCCTCGATCTCGTCGCCGAAGAAGGCGACCCGCCAGGCCATGTCTTCGTAATGCGAGGGGAAGATTTCGAGGCTGTCGCCGCGGACCCGGAAATTGCCGCGGGCGAAGGCCTGGTCGTTGCGCTTGTACTGGAGGGCGACGAGCTTCCTGACGATCTCGCGCTGGTCGACCGAGTCGCCCTTCTTCAGCGAGAAGGTCATCGCGCTGTAGGTCTCGACCGACCCGATTCCGTAGAGGCAGGAGACCGAGGCGACGATGATGACGTCGTCGCGCTCGAGCAGGGCCCGGGTCGCCGAGTGGCGCATCCGGTCGATCGCCTCGTTCACCGAGCTTTCCTTCTCGATGTAGGTGTCGGACCGCGGCACGTACGCCTCGGGCTGGTAGTAATCGTAATAGGAGACGAAATATTCGACGGCGTTGTCCGGGAAGAAGCTCTTGAACTCGCCGTAGAGCTGGGCGGCCAGGATCTTGTTGGGGGCGAGGACGAGCGCCGGCCGCTGAAGCGCCTCGATCACCTTCGCCATGGTGAAGGTCTTGCCCGAGCCGGTGACTCCGAGCAGCACCTGGGTCTGCTCCTCCTGGCGCGCCGCCTCCACCAGCTCCGCGATGGCGGTCGGCTGGTCCCCCGACGGTTCGTAGTCGGAGACGATCCTGAGCTTCCTTCCGCCTTCGGCCTTTTCCGGCCGCTGCGGGCGGTGGGGGACGAATGACTGCCCCGTCTCCGGCTCGTCGAGGCCGGTCCTGATCATTATCGACATGGCCGCTATATGGTCATTCCCCCGCTTTCGCGCTAGCTTCGCCGCCATAACAAAAGGGGAGACGGGGAGATGCGTGGACTGATCGCGATACCTTTGTGCCTGGCCGCCGCCGCCTGCTCGGGCGGGGGCGAGGAGAACAAGGCCGCCGAGGCGGCCGATGCCATGCAGGCGGGCCAGTGGGAGGTCAGCTCCGAGGTCAGCGCCTTCCGTTCGGCCGACAAGTCGACTCCGGCGCTCAAGGCGGCGGCGGGCGACAAGTCGAGCGCTCCGGCCTGCATCGAAGCGGGCAAGGAGGACAAGCCGCCGGCGGCCATGTTCGCGGGGGTGGGCTACGAGTGCGACTATAAGGACCGCTACATCAGCGGCGGGCGGATCAACCTGTCGATGGAGTGCGAGCGCGAGGCGCTCGAGGGCACGGTCGTGGTGTCGGTCCAGGGGACCTATACCGGCGAGAGCTTCGAGGGCACGACCACCGCCACCTCCTTCCTGCCGGGCGACGGGGATTTCGTCATGAACAGCAAGATCAGCGGCCGGCGAACCGGTCCCGCCTGCGCCGCTCCGGCGGCCGGGGAGTCGAAGGACAAAGCCAAGGCCTGATGCCGCTCATCCCCTGCCAGCGCGCCCTCTTCGACATACCGGAGGGCACGGCCTATCTCGACTGCGCCAAGATGTCGCCGCTCAGCCGGGCGGCGATCGAGGCCGGCCGCCGGGGGCTGGAGCGCAAGGCGCGTCCGTGGGAGGTCAGGGCCGAGCATTTCTTCGATGAATCGGAGCGGGTTCGGGGGCTGTTCGCGCGGCTGATCGGCGCGGCGGCCGATGACGTCGCGATCGTGCCCTCGGTGAGCTACGCCATGGCCACGGTGATGGCGAACGCGCCGGTCGCGGCGGGGCGGAAGATCGTCACGCTCGCCGACGATTTCCCGTCCGGGATCCTCGCCGCGCGGGCGCTGGCGGAGCGCGCGGAGGCGCGGGTCATGACGGTCTCGCGCCCGCCCGAGGGGAGCTGGAGCGACTCGATCCTCGCGGCGATAGACGGCGGCACCGCCCTGGTCATCGCTCCGCATACCCATTGGGCGTGCGGGACGTTGATCGACCTGGAAGCGATCGGGCGGCGCTGCCGCTCCGTCGGCGCCGCCCTGGTGCTCGACACGACCCAGTCGACCGGAGCCCTGCCGCTCGACCTCGCCGCCGTCGATCCCGATTATCTCGTCGCCACCTCCTACAAGTGGCTGCTCGGGCCCTACAGCCTCGGCTTCCTCTACGTCGCCCCTCGCCACCAGCAGGGGCGGCCGCTGGAAGAGGCGTGGATCGTGCGCCGCAACGCCCACGATTTTCGCGCCCTTTCCGATTACGAGCGGGACTTCGCGCCCGGCGCGAGGCGCTTCGACATGGGCGAACGCGCCAATTTCGCCCTTCTGCCGGTGGCGGGGACGGCGATCGGGCAGCTGCTCGACTGGGGCGTGTCCGACGTCGCGGAGACGCTGGGGGCGATGACCGGGCGGATCGAGGCGCGGCTCCGGGAGCGGGACGTGATCGCTCGCCACGACAGGGCGCCGCATTTCCTCTCGGTGCGCTTCCCGGGCGGCCTGCCGGAGGGAGTCGAGGAAAGGCTAGCCTCGGCCGACGTCCATGTCTCGCTGCGCGGCGAGTGGATGCGGATCACTCCGCATCTCTACAATGACGAGGCCGATGCGGAGCGGCTGTTCTCGGCGCTGTGGCCGCATTAGGATGGCCGAAACACCGGAGGTTCGCGAATGCGTCTGAAGTTTATGTTGCTTGCCTGTTCGATTGCCGCCGCGCCCGCGGCCGCGGCCGATTTCACCGATTCGATCAAGGCCGATTACGACAAGCGCCTCGGCGCGATGTTCATCGATTTCCACCGTAATCCGGAGCTGAGCTTCAAGGAGAACCGCACCGCGAAGATCCTGGCCAAGGCCCTCCGGGCGGAAGGGGCGGCGGTGACCGAGGGGGTCGGCGGGACCGGCGTGGTCGGGGTGATGACGAACGGCGACGGGCCGACGGTGCTGATCCGGGCCGACATGGACGGGCTTCCGGTCGAGGAGAAGAGCGGCCTTCCCTATCGGTCCAGCGCCCGTCAGACCGGAGTCGACGGGGTCGAGATGCCGGTGATGCACGCCTGCGGCCACGACGTCCACATCACCTCGCTGATCGGCACCGCCCGCCAGCTCGCGGCGACGAAGGACAAGTGGCGCGGGACGGTCGTGTTCATCGGCCAGCCGGCCGAGGAGCGGGTCGGCGGCGCCAAGGCGATGCTCGCCGACGGCCTCTACACCCGCTTCCCGAAGCCCGACTACGCGCTCGGCTTCCACGTCAATTCCGGGATGCGCACCGGCACCGTGAGCGGCTCCGACAGCCTCATGTACAGCTCCGCCGACAGCGTCGACATCATAGTGCACGGCGTCGGAGCGCACGGCGCGGCGCCGCATACGGGCAAGGATCCGGTCTATATCGGCGCCCAGATCGTGACCGCCCTGCAGTCGATCGTCAGCCGCGAGGTGGGGCCGCTTTCGCCGGCCGTGATCACCGTCGGCTCCTTCCACTCCGGCACCAAGCACAACATCATCTCGGACCGCGCCGACCTCCAGGTCACGGTCCGCGCCAACGACGAGGCCACGCGCCGCCAATTGCTCGCGGCCATCGACCGGATGGCCAAGAACATCGCCCGGGCCAACGGGGTCGCCGAAAACCGGCTGCCCGAGGTCAAGGTGTCGGAAGGGACGCCCACGACCAGCAACACGCCGGCGCTCGCGCAGCGAGTCCGCACCGCCTGGCAGCAGGCGCTTCCGGCCGGAACGGTGGTCCCCTTCGCACAGGAGAGCATGGGCGCGGAGGATTTCACCTATTTCGTCCAGCCCGAGCTCGGCGTGCCCGGCTTCTACTTCCAGGTCGGCGGGACGCCGCAGGCCGCGTTCGACTCGGCGAGGGCCGGCGGGCCGCCGGTGCCGTCGCACCATTCGCCCTTGTTCAAGATCGACCCGGAGCCTTCGATCCGGCTCGGCACGGAGGCGATGACGGTGGCGGTGCTCGATCTGCTGAAGCCGGGAGCCTCCGCTTCCGGCAACTGATCACAAGAGGGGGGAAAGATCATGAAGACTCGACTGATCCTGGGCGCCGCGGCGCTGGCGCTGGCGGCGTGCGGAGGCTCGGGGGACGGCAAAGGGGGCGAAGGCGCCGGCAACGGCTCGGCCGCGGCGGAAAGCGGCGGCGGCGGCTCCGCGGCCGGCGTCAGCCTCCAGCCGGGCGAATGGGAAATGAAGATGGAGGTGGTCGACGTGAAGGCCGAGGGCATGCCGGCGGGAGTCGTCGAGGGCCTGAAGAAAAGCGGCCCGAGCGGCACCAACCGCACCTGCATGACGCCCGAGGAGGCGAAGGGGCCGAGCGCCGATCTGTTCACCAAGAACAATGCCAACAACTGCAAGACCGAGGGCTTCAGCTGGGCCGGCGGGCGGATCCAGGGCAAGACCACCTGCACCGGCCAGGACGGCGCCGGCAAGACGGTGATGACCATGGACGGACGCTACGGCCCGCAAAGCATGGATATGACGATGAGATCCGACACCGACGTGATGGGCAAGGTGATGACGATGGAGATGCGGGTGACGGGCCGCCGAGTCGGCGAATGCACGGCCGCCACCAAGGAAGGCTGAGCGGTGATCGGCTATGTCACGCTCGGGACCGACGATCTCGACCGCAGCCGGGGCTTTTACGATGCCCTGTTCGGCGAGATCGGAGCGTCGCGGCTGATGGAGCTGGACAGCGGCTTCACCCTCTACGGGGTCGGCTGGGGCAAGCCTGGAATCGCCGTCACCCGGCCCTATGACGGCCAGCCGGCGCGAGCGGGCAACGGCAACATGGTGGCGCTGGTGATGGACAGCCGGGAGAAGGTCGACCGGCTCCATGCCAGGGCGCTGGCGCTGGGCGGAAGCGACGAGGGCGCGCCGGGCCTGCGCGGCCCGGAGGGGGACCGGGCCTTCTACGGCGCCTATTTCCGCGACCTCGACGGCAACAAGTTCTGCGTGTTCAGGATGGGGCCGGCCTAAATCCTTCCCGTCGGGACGGGGAGGGGGTGGGTCGCCGGCGCGGGCCGGTTCCAGCTACCCCTCCACCACCCTTCGGGTGGTCCCCCTCCCCATGCTCGCATGGGGAGGATCGTTACGGGACCCGGAACGTCCGCCCCACTTCCGTCGTGACGAAGCGGTCGGCGGCGATGCCGCGCGCCGTCCTCGCCGCGGCGAGGCGCCTCGGCGGGTCGCCTATGGCCTCGAAGGTGAGCTGGAAAGTGCCCCAGTGCATCCCCAGCGCCATCCTCGGGTTCAGCTTCTCGAACACCCGGACCGCCTCGTCCGGGTCGATATGATTGGCCTGCATGACGTCGCGCGGCTCGTAGGCGCCGACCGGAAGGATGGCGAGCCGGACGGGGCCGTGGCGAGCCGCTTCGTCCGCCCAGCTGCCGTCCCCCCAGCCCGTGTCGCCGGCGAAGAAGAGGTTGCCGCCCGGCAGCCTGACGGTGAAGGCGGACCAGAGGGCGCGGTTGCGGTCGGTTCCCCAGCGCGAGCCCCAATGGTGGTTGCGGTCCACCCTGACGTCGATCTCGCCGCACGGCGTCTCGGGCGGGCAGAGCGGAGCGACGGAATAGCCGCCGCCCCAGTCGAACGCCATGGCGCCTATGCCCTCGCCTTCCAGGATCGTGTCGTTGCCGAGGCTGGTGACGATGGCGGGGCGGTCCCGCTCCCAGAGCCGCTTCAGGGTCGGCACGTCCATATGGTCGTAATGATTGTGGCTGACGAGGACGAGGTCGATCTTCGGAAGGTCCTCGAAGCGCACGCCCGGCGCCCGCACCCGTTTCGGGCCGGCGAAGGAGAAGGGCGAGGCGCGCTCGGACCAGATCGGGTCGGTGAGGATGTTGAGGCCCGCCGTCTGCACCAGGACGGTCGCGTGGCCGATCCAGGTGACGAGCATCTCATTGCCGTCGACCCGGCGCGGCGGCACCGTCGTGGCGACCGGAACCTGCGCCGGCCAGGTCGAGCGCTCGTTCGAGCCGATGAAACGGTTCATGAAGCGGGCGGGGCCGCCATGGGCGGCGGATTTGGGGCCGGGGGTGGGATTGAAGAAGCGCTCGCCGTCGAAATGGCCGGAGCGCGGCCCTTCATAATAGACCCGGTCGAGAAAAGGGGGGATCAGCGACGGCGCGAAGCACAAAGCGACGGCGACGAAGAGGAGCAGGGTGCCGAGGCGGCGGAGCCAGGTTCGCATCACCGCTTCCTAGAAAGGGTCCGCAAGGAAATGAACCACTCGGGCGGAAACCGTGCTTCGATACGGCATTTCGACTTCGCTCAATGCCTACTCAGCATGAGCGGAAAGGGCAACGCCGCTCATCCTGAGTAGCGGCTGAGCCTGACGAAGACGCGTATCGAAGGAGGCCGATCAGCGCGCGGCCAAAGCGAAACCGGGGGCGGGGCGGGTCTCGACATGCTCGGCGTGGTAGAAATCGAAGGCGATCGCGACCCGCCCGGGCGCCGCGGCGCCGCAATCGAGCGGGTAGCGTTCGGTCAGGGTGCCGTAGGCGCCGACTCCGCCGGTGCTTCGCTGCCCGATTTGCGGGCGCGAGCCGTCGGCGCAGCGCAGGCGGGCGAGATAGGCGCGGGCGCCTTCGGGGCCGCCGACCCGGACCGGGTTCCGCTCGGTGCCGAGCGGGTGCGCGGCCGCCGCCGCGGCGATCGCCTCGGCCTCCGCCATGGGATCGGACGCCGCCTCCTGTCCGAGCACCTGGTCCGGACTGGCGGTGCGGGCGCCGAGCTTCTGGGCGGCGGCGGGAGCGGCCAGCAGAGCGGCCATGGCGAGGAGTGGAAGAATGCGCATAAGCTGCCGCTAAGGCCTTAAGTTGGGAAAGGAAAGTGGCGACAGGGCCACCCCGGATTCGACGATGCGCGCCTATTCCAGCTCGAACGAGACGGACAGGGTGACCGCGACGCTCTGCTCGCCCGGATCCACCGAGGTGGAATCGGCGGCGGCGCCGCGATTGGCCTGCCGCATCATCACCACGGGCGGAGCGTAATTGGCGCCGGCCTCGCTGATCGCGAGGATCCGACCGACCCGCTTGCCGAGCGCCCGGGCGTAGAGCTCGGCGCGGGCGCGGGCGGCGGTGAGCGCCTCGGTGCGGGCCTCGTCGAGCGCCGCCTCGGGCTTGTCGATGCTGAGCATCGGTCCGTTGATCTGGTTGGCGCCCTGGGCGACCAGGGCATCGAGGATCCTGCCGGTGGCGGCGATGTCGCGGAACCTGACCGAGACCTCGTTGCTGGCGCGGTAGCCGATGATCTGCGGGTTGCTGCCCTGAGCATCGTGCCGGTAATCGGGATGAAGGTTGATCGAGCTGGTCTGGATGTCGCGGTCGGCGATTCCGGCGCGCTTCAGGGCGGCGCGCACCGACGCCATCTGCGTGGCATTCTGGGCGAGGGCGGCGGTGGCGGTCGGCGCGACGGTGACGACTCCGGCGGTGATGCGGGCGACGTCGGGGACCCGGCTGACCTCGCCGGTGGCGACGACGTCGAGCCGGGTGCCTTCGAGGAGGATCGTGTTGGGCTGCGACTGGGCGGCCGCGGCGGCGAGCGGCAGGGCCGATGCCGTGAGAGCGGCGGCGAGGATCAGGATACGCATGGACTTCTCCGAAGGTTACGGTGCCGGTGCTTTCAACGTGCCACGCCCTGCACCGTTGCTGAACGGGGGCGGGGACAGGTACCGGTGCCTGTCCCCCTGTCGCCGGGATGACGAAGAAGGATTGACTTGCGGGGCTTTGGCTGGGAGTTGAGGCCGCGATGACGACCCGCGCGACCCGCACCGGCTCCTTCCGCGCCCTTTCGGCGCCGGCCGCCGCGCACGCCTGGCATTGGTGGTGGGACCTTTCCTCCGCCGCGGCGCTCGACCATCGATGGTGAACCGGACTCTCTAGAAGTCTGAAGTCCCCAGAAGGCCCGCCGCTCCGGCGGGCCTTTTCTTTTGCGCCTCATTTTCCAGGAAAAAGCCATGTCCACCCAGCCGAAATACGTCCTCCCCACGTCCGAAACCTCGCCCGCCGAAGCCGCTCTCGCCCGCCTCTACACCGGCGAATCGCTCGCCGAAGCCGAAGCGGAAGCCCTGTTCGCCGAGCTCGTCGCCGGCAACCTGCCCGAGCCCGCCATCGCGGCGATGCTGGTCGCTCTGCGCCTCAAGGGCGAGACGGCGGAGGAGCTGACCGGCGCCGCCCGGGCGCTTCGCGCCGCCGACGCGGATTTCCCGAGGCCCGATTATCTGTTCGCCGACAGCTGCGGGACCGGCGGCGACGGCTCCGCCTCGATCAACGTCTCGACCGCCGTCGCCTTCACCGCCGCCGCGGCCGGCCTGCCCGTCGCCAAGCACGGCAACCGCTCGGTCACCTCGCGCTGCGGCTCGGCCGACGTGCTCGAGCAGCTCGGCGCCAGGCTCGACCTGAGCGCGCAGCAATCCCGCAAGGCGCTGGACGAAACCGGGATCTGCTTCCTGTTCGCGCCGCTCTACCATCCGGGGCTGCGCCATGCCGGGCCGGTGCGGCGGATGCTCAAGGTGCGCACGATCATGAACATGCTCGGGCCCTGCCTCAATCCGGCGGAGCCCGGCGTGCAGCTGCTCGGAGTCGCGGACCCCGCTCTGCTGGAGCCGGTGGCGCGTACGCTCGCCGCCCTCGGCGTGCGGCGGGCGCTGGTGGTCCACGGCTCGGGCCTCGACGAGATCGCCCTTCACGGCGAGACCCAGGCGGTGCGGGTGCGCCTCGGCCGGCTCGAGCCGGTGACGATCCGTCCCGAGGATGCCGGGCTGGAGCGGCGGCCGGTGCAGGTGCTTCGCGGCGGCGGACCGGAGGAGAATGCCGAGCGGCTGAAGGCGCTGCTGATGGGCTACGGCCTGGCCGCGGAGACGGAGGTGGTGGCGCTCAATACCGGCGCCCTCCTGCTCACCGCCGGCCTCGCCGCCGACCTGCGCGAGGGCGTCGCCATGGCGCTGCAGGCGCTCAGCTCGGGCGAGGCCTATCGGAGGCTCAAGCTGTTCATCGAGGCCAGCAATGGCTGAGGCGGCGGGAATCCTCGCGGAAATCGTCGCTCGCAAGCGAATCGACGTCGCGGCCCGCCTCGACGGCTACGGAGTCGAGGCCGCGGAGCCGACCCGGCGCAGCCTCAAGGCGGCGCTGGCGCGGCCGGGCGCGCGCTTCATCATGGAGGTGAAGCGCGGCTCGCCGTCGGGCGGGGCGATCCGCCCGCGGGCGGACGCCGGCGCGCTCGCCCGAGCCTATCGCGGCGCGGCGGACGCGATCAGCGTGCTCACCGACGCACCCTATTTCGGCGGCTCGCTCGAGGATCTGCGGGCGGTGCGGAGGGAATATCTCGGGCCGATCCTCGCCAAGGACTTCGTCGTCGACCCGCGACAGGTGGCGGAAGCGCGGCTGCACGGCGCCGACGCAATCCTCGTCATCCTCGCGGTGTTGGGGGACTCGGAGGCCGCGGCGGTGATGGCGGCGGCCCGGCGGCTCGGCATGGACGTGCTGGTCGAGGCGCACACCGCCTGCGAGGTGCAGCGCGCGGTGCGGCTCGGCGCCGACATCATCGGCATCAACAATCGGGACCTCGATACCCTGCGGGTCGATCTCGCAACGACCGAGCGGCTCGCCGCCCTGGTGCCGGCGGGGACGCTCGTCGTCTCCGAATCCGGGATCACGGGCCGGGCCGACGTCGAGCGGCTCGCCCCTCATGCGGACGCCTTCCTGGTCGGCTCTTCGCTGATGCGGGCGGGGCATCCGGGCGAGGCGGCGCGGGCGCTCGCCTACGGCCGGGTCAAGGTGTGCGGCATCACCGACGCTCACGACGCGGCGATGGCGGCTGAGCATGGCGCCGCTTATGCCGGCATCGTCATGGTTCCGAACACCCCCCGCGCCGTCACCCGCTCGGGAGCCGAGGCGATCGCCGAGGCCTCGCCCGTGCCTCTGGTCGGCGTGTTCCGCAACGAGAAGCCGATGCAGGTCGCCTACAGCGTTCGAGCGCTCGGCCTGCGCGCGGTGCAGCTCCACGGCGCGGAGGACGCCCTGTACATAAGGGCCTTGCGCGGCCTTCTGCCGGAGGAGACGGAGATCTGGGCCGCGGCCCCGGTCGACCGGGACGTGCCGGGGCCGCGCCTGGGCGCCGATCGCACCCTTTTCGACAGCCAGGTCGGCGGCCGATCGGGCGGCACCGGAATCGCCTTCGACTGGTCGCGGCTGGAGGGGCGGCCGGACCTCGGCGGTTCGCTGCTCGCCGGCGGCCTCAGGCCCTCGAACGCCCGCGCCGCCGCCCGCGTCGGCGCCTTCGCGCTGGACGTCGGCTCCGGCGTCGAGATGGCGCCGGGACGGAAGGATGCGGGCAGGCTCTACGCCTTCTTCGAAGCGCTGCGGACGCCGGCGCGGGGGGAGGCGAGGCCGTGCGGCTGAGCGGCCGCTTCGGCGCCTATGTGCCGGAGATACTGGTCCCCGCGATCAAGCAGCTCGAAGCCGCCTTTCTCGACGCCGCGAGGATCCGGGCCTCGGCCGAGGCCGGGGCCGACAGCGTCCTCGTCGCCGACGTGCCGCCGATCGAGGCGGATCCCCTCTCGCCGCCGCCCGCTCGGCGGGAGTGGCCCCGGTGCTGATCGCCGCTCCCGACACGCCGCCGGAGCGGCTGGCGCGCCGGCGACGTCATCGCGGCCCTTCTCGAGGCGAAGGCGCCGCCGCCGGTGCTCGGCTTCGGCATCGCCGGGCCGGAGCATGTGCGGCTCGCGCCGCGCCCGCGCGTACGGCGCGATCTCCGGCTCCGCCATCATCGAGCGGGCGGCGGCCAATCCCGGCGGGAGGCCGAAGCGGTCCGCGCCTTTGTCGAGACGATGACGGCGGCGACCCGCCTTACCGCCTGCGGTTGATCAGCCGGTAGAAGAACAGGATGATGATCGCGCCGATAACGGCGGCGATGAAGCCGGCGCCCTGGTTGCCGCGGTCCCAGCCCAGCTGGTGGCTGAGGAATCCGGCGAGCAAGGCACCGCCGACGCCGAGCAGGATGGTGACGATGCAGCCGCTCGGATCGCGGCCGGGCATGATGAGCTTGGCAAGCCCGCCGGCGAGCGCTCCGATCACGATCCACCCGAGGAAGCCATAGTCCGCCAGCAGGTTCATGAGTCCCTCCTTACCCTCGCTTGCTCGTTCTGGGCTGTACCGCTTTCGAGTGGTCAAACCCCAACAAAAAAGGTAGAGGCCGGTTCCGCCGCGCGGGGGGTGCGCGGCCGGTTGCGGCAGATTTGGCTTGAGGCAGGTGATATATTCGGCTAACACAGCTGCCGAAGCGGCCTGCCGCCCGTCCGGTGTGGGGAAAGATGAGCATTATGAACTTCGAGTCGCGCAAATGGCGCAGCGGCGCCGTCGATAAAGAGGTCATCGTCGTCGACGACGAATCCGCCGCGCGCCGCCGCCGCCGGAACATCATCCTCGCCATCGTCGCCTTGCTCGTCCTGGTGGCCGTCGCCTATTTCATGTACGGCCGCGGCGGCGGCGACACCAAGGTCGCCGTCAAGGCCGGCGGCGAGAGCGCCGAGGCGGCGCCGGCCGTCAGCGTCGTCGTGCCGGGCCGCCAGCAGGTCGCCCGCACCATCTCCGCCACCGGCCAGCTCGCCGCGCGCTACGACATGCCGGTCGGCGTGCCCGGCGAGGGCGGCAAGGTCGTCAGCGTCCTCGTCGAGGCGGGCCAGTGGGTCGGCGCCGGCCAGACGCTCGCGGTGATCGACCGCTCCGTGCAGGTTCAGGAGGCGGCGCAGCTCGCCGCCTCGATCGACGTCGCCCGGGCCGACGCGCGCCTCGCCCAGCAGGAGCTGGAGCGAGCGCAGGCGCTGGTGTCCCGTGGCTTCGTGTCCAAGGCGGACGTCGAGCGGCGGATCGCCGCTCGCGACGCCGCCCTCGCCCGGGTCCGCGTCGCCGAGGCCAATCTCGGCCAGAGCCGGGCGCGCATCGGCCGCCTCGACGTCCGCGCGCCGGCCGCCGGTCTGGTTCTGACCCGCTCGGTCGAGCCCGGCCAGATCGTCAGCTCGGGCTCCGGAGCCCTTTTCCGAATCGCCCGCGGGGGGCAGTTCGAGATGATGGCGCGACTGCCGGAATCGGACCTGAGCGCGCTCACCACCGGAATCCCGGCGCAGGTGACCCCGGTCGGCTCGGCCAAGACCTATCAGGGCAGCATCTGGCAGGTGTCGCCGGTCATCGATCCCGCCACCCGGCAGGGCGTCGCCCGGATCGCGGTGCCGTACGACCGCGATCTGCGCCCCGGCGGCTTCGCCACGGCCAACATCCGCGCCGGCTCGACCGACGCTCCGATGCTTCCGGAATCCGCGGTGCTGAACGACAGCCAGGGCAGCTACGTCTACATCGTCGACCAGAACAACACCGTTCGCCGCCGGCCGGTGAAGGTCGGTTCCGTCACCGATGCGGGCGTCGTCGTCGCGGAGGGGCTTAACGGCACCGAGCGCGTCGTGCTCTCCGCCGGACCGTTCCTGACCGAAGGCGAGAAGATCCGGCCTCAACGGGCGGTCGCCGCCCGCTGATCAAGCCCCTGACCGAGAGGGTCCGACATGCGTAATATTTCCAGCTGGGCGATCCGCAACCCGGTCTTCCCGCTCGTGCTGTTCGCGGCGCTGAGCCTGATGGGCCTGGTCAGCTTCCTGCGCATGGACGTCAACAACAACCCGGACATCAGCTTCCCGATGGCCTCGGTGACGGTCGTCCAGCCCGGCGCCGCTCCGTCGGAGCTGGAGACCCAGGTCACCCAGCGGGTCGAGGCCGCGATCCGCGGGATCAACGGCGTCGACGAGATCAGCTCCACCGCCCGCGAGGGATCGAGCACCACCCAGGTCCAGTTCGACATCGGCACTCCGGTCGACCGCGCCGTCAACGACGTCCGCGACGCGATCGCCAACATCCGTTCCGATCTGCCGGACGGAATCCTCGAGCCGCAGGTGGAGCGGGTCGAGGTCGACGGCGGACCGATCGCCTACATGGCGGTCGAATCGACGGCGATGGGGCTCGAGGAGCTCAGCTGGTATATCGACAACACGATCAGCAAGCGGCTGCTCGCCATTCCCGGCATGGCCAACGTCTCGCGCGGCGGCGGAGTCAGCCGGGAAATCCGGATCATCCTCGATCCGGTGAAGATGCAGGCGCACGGAATCACCGCCGCGCAGGTCAACGCCCAGCTCCGGGCGACCAACATGAACGCGGCGGGCGGCCGCGCCGAGATCGCCGGCTCCGAGCAGTCGGTCCGGGTCCTCGGCAATGCGGAAAGCGCCCGCGACCTGGGCGAGAAGAACATCTCGGTCGGCGGCGGGCGCACGATCAAGCTCTCCTCGATCGCGACGGTCCGCGATCTCTATGCCGAGCAGCGCAACGTCGCGCTGATGAACGGCCGCCAGGTGCTGAGCTTCTCGATCGAGAAGGCCAAGGGCTCGTCCGACGTGACGGTCTGGGACGCGGCCGAGAAAGAGATGAAGAAGCTGGAAGAGGACAGCGGCGGCAAGATCAAGTTCCGCCTGCTCTTCACCAGCGTCGACTATACCAAGGGCCAGTATCACAGCGCGATGGAGGCCCTGGTCGAGGGCGCGGTGCTCGCCGTGCTCGTCGTCCTGCTGTTCCTTCGCGACTGGCGCGCGACCCTGATCTCGGCGGTCGCCATCCCCTTGTCCGCCATCCCGACCTTCTGGTTCATGGACATGCTGGGCTTCTCTCTGAACGGGGTGACCCTGCTCGCGCTCAGCCTCGTCGCGGGCGTTCTCGTGGACGACGCCATCGTCGAGATCGAGAATATCGTCCGCCACATGCGGATGGGGAAATCGGCCTATCAGGCGGCCATCGATGCCGCCGACGAGATCGGGCTTGCGGTCGTCGCCACCACCTTCTCGATCGTCGCCGTGTTCCTGCCGGTTGGAATGATGGGCGGGCTGATCGGGCAATATTTCAAGAGCTTCGGCATGACCATCGTCGTCTCGGTGCTGATCAGCCTGCTCGTCGCCCGGCTCATCACGCCGCTGATGGCGGCCTATTTCCTCAAGGCCAAGGGCTCCGCCAAGCATGGCGAGGGCTGGCTCATGGACCGCTATATGGGCCTGCTCTGGTGGTCGCTGAAGCACCGGTGGAAGACGATGCTGATCGGCGTCGCCGCCTTCATCGCGACCATCTTCGCCTTCGGGACCCTGCCCTTCACCTTCCAGCCCAACGTCAACAGCGACTATACTTCGGTCGCCGTCGAGATGGCGCCGGGCTCCACCCTGCAGCAGTCGCAGCGCGTCGCCAGCGAGGCGGCGGAGATCATCCGCCGCGAGCCGGACGTGAAATCGGCCTTCGCCTCGATCCGGGTCGGCGGCGCCAACATCTACATCACCCTCCACAAGGACCGCGACCGGACGAGCACCGAATTCGAGCGGCAGGTCTCCCCGAAGATCCGCGGCATCGCCGACGCGCGTGTCTATTTCCGCTCGCAGCAGGGCTTCGGCAATCGCGACGTCGGGGTCATGCTCTCCGGCGACGACCCGGTGAAGCTGGAGCAGGCCGCCAACGCCCTCGTCCAGGACATGAAGAAGCTGCCCGAGATCAAGGCGCCCCGAATAGAAGGCGATCTCAGGCGGCCGGAGATCACCATCACGCCGCGCTTCGACCTCGCCGCCGACATGGGCGTGACGACCGCGGCGCTCAGCCAGACGATCCGGATCGCCACCCAGGGCGAGATCGACCAGAACAGCGCCAAATTCTCGCTCTCCGACCGGCAGATCCCGATCCGGGTCTCGCTGAACGAGGAATCGCGGCAGAACCTCTCGACCATCGAGAATCTGCCGGTGCCCACCGCCAATGGCGGCTCGGTGCCCCTGAAGGTTGTCGCCCAGATCAGCTTCGGCGCCGGGCCGACCCAGATCCAGCGTTTCAACCAGCAGCGCCGGATACTCGTCGGCGCGGATCTCGCGCCCGGCGTGATCGAGGCGATGAGCAAGATCCAGCAGCTGCCTTCCTACAAGACCCTCCCCGCCGGCGTCGAGCATGCCAAGCAGGGCCAGCAGAAGATGCAGGCGGAGCTGATCGCCAACTTCACCATGGCGGTGGTGGCCGGCATCTTCCTGGTCTTCGCGGTGCTGGTGCTGCTCTACAAGCGGATCGTGCCCCCCTTCGTGAACATGGGCTCGCTTCTGCTCGCGCCGCTCGGCGGGGCGATCGCGCTCCACATCACCGGCAACGCCTTGTCGCTGCCGGTGCTGATCGGCATCCTGATGCTGCTCGGTATCGTCGCCAAGAACTCGATCCTGCTGATCGATTTCGCCATCGAGGAGATGGCCAAGGGAGTCGAGAAGCACGAGGCGATCGCCGATGCCGGCCACAAGCGCGCCCAGCCGATCGTCATGACCACCGTGGCGATGGTGGCCGGCATGATGCCGATCGCCATCTCGCTCTCCGGCGACGGAAGCTGGCGGGCGCCGATGGGCATCGTCGTCATCGGCGGACTGATCCTGTCGACCGTGCTCACCCTCGTCATCGTGCCGGCGGGGTTCAGCCTCGCCGACAGCTTCGAGCGGTGGCTGGGGCCGAAGGTCAGCCGCCTGCTCACCTCCGGCGGCGAAAAGGGCCATGCGCCGGCAGCGCCGCAACCCGCGGAGTGACGTCCTTCGATACGCCGCTTCGACTTCGCTCAGCGGCTACTCAGGATGAGCGGTCGGGGGCAGTCCGCTCATCCTGAGTAGTGACCGAGCTTGCCGAAGGCCGTATCGAAGGACTGGCCATTGTCCCTTGCCGCCCCGCACCCTAGGTGTAGCTGATGCGCAATATCTCCAGCTGGGCGATCCGTAACCCGGTCTTCCCGCTCGTCCTGTTCGCGGCGCTCACCCTGCTCGGGCTGGTCAGCTTCATGCGGATGGACGTCAACGACAATCCGGACATCGAATTCCCGGCGGCGCTCATCTTCGTCTCGCAGCCCGGGGCGGCGCCGACCGAGATGGAGACCCAGGTCACGCAGCGGATCGAAGCGGCGGTGCGCGGCATCAACGGCGTCGACGAAATCTCCTCCACCGTCGGCGAGGGCTCGTCGCAGACCTTCGTCCAGTTCGTCATCGGCACTCCGGTCGACCGCGGAGTCAACGACGTCCGCGACGCGGTCGCCAACATCCGCAGCGACCTGCCCGAAGGCATATTGGAGCCGCGGGTCCAGCGGGTCGACATCGCCGGCGGTCCGCTCGGAATCTACTCGGCGGAGACCAGCGACATGTCGCTCGAGGAATTGAGCTGGTATGTCGACAACACTGTCGCCAAGCGCCTGCTCAGCGTCGAGGGCATGTCGGAGGTCCGGCGCTCGGGCGGGGTCAGCCGCGAGATCAGGATCATCCTCGACCCCGCGAAGATGCAGGCGAACGGCATCACCGCCACCCAGGTCAACGCCCAGCTCCGCCAGGTCAACATCAACGCCGCCGGCGGCCGCGCCGAGATTGCCGGCTCCGAGCAGTCGGTACGGGTCCTCGGCAACGCGGCCAGCGCCTTCGCTCTGGGCGAAACCCAGATCGCGCTGCCGGGCGGCCGGACCGTCAAGCTGTCGGCGATCGCCGACGTGCGCGATTCCTATGCCGAGCAGCGCTCGCTCTCGACCATGAACGGCCGCCAGGTGCTGAGCTTCAGGATCACCCGGGCCAAGGGCTATTCGGACGTCACCGTCTACGAAGAGGCGATGAAGGCGCTTCGGCAGCTCGAGAAGGACAATCCCAAGGTCAAGTTCACCGAGATGTTCACGAGCGTGGACTATGTGAAATCCCAATATCACAGCGCGATGGAAGCGATGGTGGAGGGCGCGGTGCTCGCCGTTCTCGTCGTCCTGCTCTTCCTTCGCGACTGGCGCGCGACCCTGATCTCGGCGCTCGCCATCCCGCTGTCGGCCATTCCCACTTTCTGGTTCATGGACCTGATGGGCTTCTCGCTGAACGGACTCAGCCTGCTCGCGCTCAGTCTCGTCGCGGGTGTTCTCGTCGACGACGCCATCGTCGAGATCGAGAATATCGTCCGCCATATGCGGATGGGGAAATCGGCCTATCAGGCGGCCATCGATGCCGCCGACGAGATTGGGCTTGCGGTCGTCGCCACCACCTTCTCGATCGTCGCCGTGTTCCTGCCGGTCGGGCTGATGCCGGGCATTTCCGGGCAGTTCTTCAAGAATTTCGGCTTCACCGTGGTCGCCGCCGTGCTCACCAGCCTCGCCGTGGCGCGGCTGATCACGCCGCTCGCCGCCGCCTATTTCCTGAAGGCGAAGGGCGTCGCCAGCCATGGCGAGGGCTGGATGATGGACCGCTATGTCGGGATGCTGCGCTGGTCGCTCAGGAACCGCTGGTGGACGATGATGATCGGAGTCGTCGCCTTCATCGCCACCATCTTCTCGTTCGCGACGCTGCCGATGACCTTCCAGCCGCCGCTCAACCTCGACTTCAGCCAGGTGCAGATCGAGATGCCGCCGGGCTCGACGCTCGAGCGCACCAGCGTCGTCGCCAACAAGGTGACCCAGCTGCTTCGCTCCAAGCCGGAAGTCGAGGATGCCTTCGCCGACGTCAGCCCGACCAGCGCCGAGCTGTTCATCACCCTGAAGAAGGACCGGGAGCGCAGCAGCGTCGAGTTCGAGCGCGCTTACGCGCCGGAGCTTCAGGCGATCCCCGACGCGCGGATCAACTTCCAGTCGCAGGCCGGCGACGGCAGCGGCCGCGATCTCAACGTCACCCTCGTCGCCGACGATCCCGCCAAGATGCACCAGGCGGCCGAGAAGATCATCGCCGAGATGCGCCGGCTGCCCGAAATCCGCGCGCCGCGGATCAACGGCGAGCTGCAAAGGCCGGAGATCACGATCAAGCCGCGGCTGGACCTCGCCGCCGATCTCGGCGTGACGACGGCGGCGCTCAGCCAGACGATCCGGATCGCCACCCTGGGCGACATCGACCAGAACAGCGCCAAATTCTCCTTGTCCGACCGCCAGGTGCCGATCCGGGTGGCGTTGCCGCAGACGTCGCGCCGCAACCTGGCGACGATCGAGAATCTGCCGGTGCCGACGGCCAATGGCGGCTCCGTGCCGCTGAAGCATGTCGCCGAGATCAGCTTCGGCGCCGGCCCGAGCGAGGTCAAACGCTACAATCAGAGGCGGCGCACCGCGATCGGCGCGGATCTCGCGCCGGGCGTCGTCACCAGCGACGCGATGAAGAAGATCGAGGCCCTGCCTTCGGTCCAGAACCTGCCCGACGGAGTCGAGAAGGTCGAGGTCGGCGCCGCCAAGTGGCAGGCGGAGCTGGTCGAGAACTTCATCCTGGCGGTGATCGCCGGAGTGTTCCTGGTCTTCGCGGTGCTGGTGCTTCTCTACAAGCGGGTGCTGCCGCCGTTCGTAAACATGGGATCGCTTCTGCTCGCGCCGTTGGGCGGGGCGATCGCGCTCCACATCACCGGCAACCCGATGTCGCTGCCGGTGATGATCGGCCTGCTCATGCTGCTGGGCATCGTCGCCAAGAATTCGATCCTGCTGATCGACTTCGCGATCGAGGAGATCGGCAAGGGCGTGCCCAAGGACGAGGCGATCGTCGACGCCGGCCACAAAAGGGCGCAGCCTATCGTGATGACGACCGTGGCCATGGTCGCCGGAATGCTGCCCATCGCCATGTCGTTCACCGGCGACGGAAGCTGGCGGGCGCCGATGGGCGTGGTGGTGATCGGCGGGCTGATCCTGTCGACCGTGCTCACTCTCGTCATCGTCCCGGCCGGCTTCAGCCTCGCCGACAGCTTCGAGCAGTGGCTGGGCAGCCGCTTCCGCCGGATCCTGAGCTACGGCGCCGGCGACGACGGCAAGCGGCCCGCGCCGCAGCCGGCCGAGTGAACCATCGCGCTTCGGCCGGATTGGGACGTCATGGTCCCCGCTGAAGCGCCCCGGCACGGCATCAGGGAGATGCGAATCATCGCCACCGGAATGCTGGTGGCGATGGCCGCGATCTTCATCGCCGCCGACGCCTATGACGAGGCTTATCCCGGGTTGGGCTTCGTCAAGGCTTTCGCCGAGGCGGCGATGGTCGGCGGTCTCGCCGACTGGTTCGCGGTGACCGCCCTGTTCCGCCATCCGCTGGGCCTGCCCATCCCGCACACGGCGATCATCCCGCGCAACAAGGACCGGATCGGGGCGACGCTCGCCTCCTTCCTTCGCGACAACTTCCTGACCCCGAAGGTCGTGGCGCGGCGAATGCGAAACGTCGACATCGCCGGAGCGATCGGGCGCTTCCTCGCCAACCCGCCGCCGGAGGGGCGCCTCAGGCAGGGCGGCTCGAGGCTCATCGCCGATCTCCTGGAGGCGCTCGATCAGGAGCGGCTCGGCGGGATGGTCAAGAATGCCGTCGCCTCGCGGATGCGAAGCCTCGAAGTCTCGCCGCTGATCGGCCAGGCGCTCGAAGGCGCCATCACCGACGAACGGCATATCCCGATCCTCGACGGCATCGTCACCTGGGCGGGCCGGACCCTCGACGCCAACGAGGACCTGATCCGCAAGATGGTTCACGACCGGGCGGGAATGATCATGCGCCTCTCGGGCCTCGACGAGAAGCTGGCCGACGGCATCGTCGACGGCCTTCGGCGCCTCACCATCGACATGGCGATCGATCCCGCCCACCCCTTGCGCGCCAAGGCCGAGGAGGCGCTGGCCGCTCTGGCCTGGGACATGCGCTTCGACCCCGACACGCAGGGCAAGGTCGAAGGGTGGAAGAACGAGATCATCGCCAACAAGGCCGTCACCGACTGGCTAGGCGGCCTCTGGGAAAGCGGCCGCGCCTCGCTGCTTCGCGCCGCCCGCGACCCCGAGGCGGCGATGGCGGGGCGGTTCGGCGAGGCGCTCAAGCAGCTGGGCGAGACCCTGCAGCAGGACCGGCGGCTCAACCGGGCGATCAACCAGTTCGCCCGCCGGATGGTCGTCGGCACGGTCGCCACCTACGGCAGCGGCATCGTCACCCTGGTTTCCGACACCATCCGCGGCTGGGACGCGCGGACGGTGACCGGGCGGCTCGAGAATGCGGTGGGGCGGGACCTCCAATATATCCGCATCAACGGCACCCTGGTGGGCGGGCTGGTCGGGCTGATCATCCATTCGGTCGAGGTGCTCGCCTGATGATCCCCTCCCTTCCAGGGAGGGGAGTCTAGTATCCTCTTGATGCCGGCGCGGCTTCAGGCTTTGGTCGCTCCATGAAAACAAGGGGATGAAAATGCCGCTCCGTCATTCGCTGGCCGCCCTCGCTTTGGCGCTCGCTTCGCCCGCCTTCGCCCAACCCGCCCCGGTCGCGGCTCCGGCTGCCGAGCCGGTCACGGTGATCCACGCCGGCACGCTGATGGCGGTGCCGGGACAGCCGCCGAGGCGGGAGGCGAGCGTCGTCGTCCGCGGCCGCCGGATCGTCGAGATCCGCGACGGCTATATCGATATGCCCGGCGCCCGGACGGTCGACCTTCGCGACAGCACGGTGATGCCGGGCTTCATCGACATGCACGTCCACCTGCGCGGCCTCGACGACCGGCTCCAGGCCCGCCTCCAGCAGGCGCAGCGCGACTATGAGGACGAGGCCTATACCGCTCTGATCAACGCCCGGAAGACGCTCCTCGCCGGATTCACCACGGTCCGCGACCTCGGCAACGAGCCGCGCATGATCACCACCCTGCGCGACGCCATCGAAGCGGGCCAGTTCTCCGGACCGACCATCGTCGCGGCCGGGCGCGGCATCTCCGTCTCCGGCGGCCATGGCGACGTCAACGGGCTCAACCGGGACCTGACGGAGATCGGCCTCGCCCGCGCCGACAATACCTGCAACGGCGCCGACGACTGCCGGCGCGCGGTGCGGCGGCAGATCTCGGCCGGTGCCGACGTCATCAAGTTCGCCGCCACAGGCGGAGTTCTCAGCAACGTCGCCGGCGGCCTCAACCAGCAGATGATGGCGGACGAGATGCGCGCCATCGTCGAGACCGCCAGGACCTTCGGCCGCAAGGTCGCGGCCCATGCCCACGGCGTGGACGGCATCAACGCCGCGCTCGAGGCCGGGGTGGATTCGATCGAGCACGGCACCTTCACCGACGACAGGACCTTCGCCCTCTACCGCCGCACCGGCGCCTATTACGTGCCCACGCTCGTAGCCCCCGCCGCCGCCGTGGCCGACGGCGAGCGCGGAGCGCTGACTCCGGCCCAGTTCGAGAAGGCCAGGCAGGCCGCCGGCAACGCCGAGCGAAGCTTCGCCCGGGCGCTTCGCGAGCGGGTCAACATCGCCTTCGGGACGGACAGCGGGGTGGCTCCCCACGGCCTCAACGCCAAGGAGTTCGGGCTGATGGTGAGGAACGGCATGGCCCCCACCGCCGCCATCCGTTCGGCGACCGTCGCCGCCGCCACCCTGCTCGGGCGCGCCGACCGGATCGGGACGATCGAGGCCGGCAAGGATGCCGACATCGTCGCCGTGCGCGGCGATCCGACCGCGGACATCGCGCTGCTGGAGAATGTGCAGTTCGTGATGAAGCACGGCCGGGTCCACAAGCTCGGCGGCGAGCGGCAGCTGACCACGGCGGACTGACGGCCTTCGAACCGTCCTTCGATGCGAGCCTTCGCCTCCGCTCAGTCTCTACTCAGGATGAGCGTTTGGGATCATTCTCTACCGCTCATCCTGAGTAGCCGGTGAGCCTGTCGAACCGGCGTATCGAAGGACGTCCGCAGCTTAGCCGTCGCTCGCCCGCTCGATGTCGGCGCCGACCGCCTGGAGCTTCTCCTCGAGGCGTTCGTAGCCCCGGTCGAGGTGGTAGACCCGGTGCACCTCCGTCTCGCCCCGCGCGGCGAGGCCGGCGAGGACGAGGCTCATCGAGGCTCGAAGGTCGGTCGCCATCACCGGCGCTCCGACCAGATGATCGACTCCGCGAACCACCGCCGAGCGGCCGCGGACCTCGATCTCGGCCCCCATGCGGTTGAGCTCGGGGACGTGCATGTAGCGATTCTCGAAGATCGTCTCGGTGAGCAGGCTGGTGCCCCGGGCGAGGGTCAGCATCGCCATGAACTGCGCCTGCATGTCGGTCGGGAAGGCGGGATAGGGGGCGGTGGAGATGGACAGCGGCTTGAGGCCGCCGTCGGCGGTGACGCGCACTCCGTCGGCGGTGTCGTCGATGATCAGTCCGGCATCGCCGAGGCCGGAGAGGATCGAGGGCATCGTCTCCTTGCGCGCCCCGACCAGCTCCAGCGAGCCGCCGGTGATCCCGGCCGCGCAGGCATAGCTTCCGGCCTCGATCCGGTCCGCCATCACCGCGTAGGTGGCGCCGTGCAGCCGGTCCTTGCCGCGGATGGTGAGGGTGTCGGTGCGGAGGCCCTCGATGTCGGCCCCCATCGCGATCAGGCATTTGGCGAGATCGGTGATCTCGGGCTCGCGAGCGGCATTTTCGATCACCGTCTCGCCCTTGGCGAGGACCGCGGCCATCAGCGCGTTCTCGGTCGCTCCGACGGAGACGAACGGGAAGGTGATGGTGCCGCCGACGAGGCCGCCTTTGGGGGCCTTCGCCTTCACATAGCCGGCGGCGACCTCGATCTCGGCGCCGAGCGCCTCCAGCGCCTTCAGATGAAGGTCGACGGGCCGCATCCCGATCGCGCAGCCGCCGGGCAGCGACACCGTCGCCTCGCCGGCGCGGGCGACGAGCGGTCCGAGGACGAGGATCGAGGCGCGCATCTTGCGCACGATGTCGTAGGGGGCGACGGTGGAGGCGAGGTTGGAGGCGCGCAGGGTCATCACCCGCCCGAACTCGTCGGGGCGCGAGCCCTCGACGGTGATCGAGACCCCCAGCTGATTGAGGAGGTGGCCGAAGCTGTCGACGTCGGCGAGGCGCGGCAGGTTCCTCAGCGTCAGCGGCTCGTCGGTGAGCAGGGCGCAGGGCAGCAGCGTCAGCGCCGCATTCTTGGCGCCGGAAATGGGGATGCGGCCCTCGAGGCGCTTGCCGCCGCGGATGATGATACGGTCCATGTGAGGGTCTTAAGACTTTCGCGGGGGGGTGCAAGATGGACTCCCCTCCCTGAAAGGGAGGGGCCGGGGGTGGGTGCGAGCGGAGCGAGCCCTGGGGACTCCGAGTTTCGGCCGCTGTCGGCGGACCCACCCCTGACCCCTCCCTTTCAGGGAGGGGAAGCTAGGCCTTCTCCAGGGTGCACTGGAGGGGGTGCTGGTTCTGCCGGGCATAGTCGATGACCTGGGCCACCTTCGTCTCGGCGACCTCGTAGCTGAACACGCCGCAGACCCCGACTCCGCGCTGGTGGACGGCGAGCATGACCCTGGTGGCGTCCTCGATTCCCATCTTGAAGAACATCTGGAGGACCTGCACGACGAACTCCATCGGCGTGTAGTCGTCGTTCAGCATCAGCACCTTGTAAGGCGAGGGCGTCTTCGTGCGGGTTCGGGTCCGGGTCGCGACGCCCAGGCCCGGGTCGTCGACATCCCCGCTTTTGCGGTCGCCGGCGGCTATGATTTCATCCCTGATCATCACCATGGCCTAGATATGGCATGCAGCCATTTTGCGGCAAGAGCTTCGCTTCGCCGGGAGCGCTAAAGCTCAACCGCCCGTCGCGTTCCAATGCAAAAAGGGCGGCCCCCGCGGGGGCCGCCCTTACTGCACCAGCTGGCGCTGTGGCTCCCTTAGAGAGCGACGGCGGCCTTAACGCGCTCGGCGGCGACCGAGTAGCGGCTGGCGAGAGGCTCGGCGGCATCGCCGGCGAGCTTGATCATCGTCTCGGAGAGCTTCGAGCTCTCGGTGACGAAACCGTCGAACTGGCCGCGGACGAAGTCGCTCTGGAGGCGGAAGAAGTCGGTGGCCGACTTCACTTCGGCGAAGCCGCGAAGGGCCGCGGACGCGTCCTCGAAGCTCTTGCGGCTGTACTCGGCGACTTCCTGGCCGACGGTCTCGAGGCCCTTGGCGACGACCTTGGTGGAGGCGACCATCGCCTCGACATTGCCCTTGGAGAGCTCGGTGAGCTCCTCGGCGATGCGGGTGTTGCGCTCGATCTGGGTGCGGGCGCGCTCGTTGACGTCGCCGAAGACGGCCTGGAGGCGGTCGGCGACCTGGGCGGTCTCTTTCTTCATGATTCGGGTTCCTTCGTTCTGGATGCGGGTGGTGGTGTTGGTGGCGGCCGCGGCGACCGCGCGCTTGGCCGGGCGGCCGACCTTGCGGGCGGGCTTGGCGGCCTTGGCGGTCCGGGTCTTGCGGGCCGGCTTGGCCGGGGCGGCGGTGGCCGCCTTGACGACCTTCGCGGCGGCCTTCGCCGGAGCGGCGGCGGCCTTGGCGGCAGCGGCCGGAGCCTCCGACTTCTCGGTCACCGCCGGGGTGACGGCTTTCGCGATCGCGGCCGAAGCTTTCGCCGTGGCGTCGACGGCCGCGGCGGCGGTCGGGGTCTGGGTCTGCTGGTCGGCCATGAAATCGTTCCTTACAAGTCTATGCTGCGATGCAACATAGGGCAGGTGCGCGGCCGTTTCAAGAGAAAATGTTGCGATGCAGCACGACCGGTTTCGAGCAATATGCGGGAAGGCCAATCGGAGGCGTGAATGCTATGGCGGGCTCATGAGATTCGCCGCCTTCACGATCGCCTTCGCCGCTCTCACGGTCCCGGCCGGCGCCGAGGCCGGCTCGCTCTATTTCGGGGCCAACCGGCCCGAGCAATATGATTTCGCCGACCTCGCGGAGCTTCCGGGCGAGTTCGGGCGGGGCGAGTTCACCTTCGAGATCTGGGTGAAGCCGGATAACAGCTTCCCGGTCGGATGGGTCGAGCGCGCCGGCAAGGATCAGCTCACCCACTGGTCGAGCGGCGATCCCGAGCCGGGTTCGAGCCATCAATGGTGGTATGCCGGCAACTGGCTGCTCGACGGCCATACCCGCCCCTCCGGCTTCGCGCCGGGTGATTCGCGGGCGGGAACGTTCAGCCTGCAATTCTACGGCGGCGGACGGCTTCGCTGGATGTTCGCAGACGGCGCGGAGAACATGCCCAAGGGGATGGTCCACGCCGTCCAGGCGGTGCCGGCCTCCTCGACCCCGAGCCTGCTCGACGGCAAATGGCATCATGTCGCGGCGGTCCGCCGCTGGCGGCAGCCGTCGGGGGCGACGCTGGAGCTGTGGATCGACGGCGCCCGGATCGCGGCCACCGACATTCCCGGCCGGGTCGACATGCGGCGCTTCTGGGACAAGCTGCCGCATCCCGACGACCCGCCGGAGGTCGGCGGCTGGGCGTTCGGATCGGAGGTAATGGTCGCCTGGGATTTCTTCTTCACCCAATATGAGGATTACAAGGGCTGGATGGACGAGCTGCGGCTGTGGGGGCGCGCTCTTGCGCCCGCCGAGATCGCGGCAGCCGCGAAGGGCGCGTCGGCGGGGCGGCCCAGGGGCCTGCTCGCCCGCTTCGCCTTCGAGGAGGGACGCGGCGGGGCGACCTGCGACAGCCTCGACAAGGCGCTGTGCATGACCCTGCACCGGACGAGGGCCGACACCTGGTCCAAGGAGAATGCGCCGGTTCGCTGACCATCATTCCGGCGAAGGCCGAATCGATGAACACGGTGGTTCGAGGTCTCCAGCCGCGGTGTCCATGGATCCGGCCCTCGCCGGGATGACGGGTGTCAGCGGGCCTTGACGTAGCTTCCAGGCGCATCCTCGATCGCCTTCAGCTTGCCCTTGCCGGGGATCCGCGCGCCCTTCGCGGGCACCTTCTTCTCGGCCAGCGCTCCGATCCATTTCGCCCAGTCGGGCCACCAGCTGCCCTTGTGCTCGGTGGCGCCGGCGACGAACTCCTCGAGGCTCGCGGGCTTCCCGTCGTTGGTCCAATATTGGTATTTCTGAGCCTCGGGCGGGTTGACCACGCCGGCGATATGGCCGGAGCCGGCGAGCACGAAGCGAAGCGGGCCCTGGAAATAATGGGTGATCTTCCAGACGCTGGCGGCGGGGGCGATATGGTCCTCGCGGCCTGCCTGGACGTAGGTCGGGGTCTTCACCTTGTGGATGTCGATCGGCGTGCCGTCGACGACCAGCTCGCCGGCCCTCACCAGCTTGTTGTCGCGGTAGAAGTCGCGAAGATAGGCCTGGTGCCATTTGGCCGGCAGGTTGGTAGTGTCAGAATTCCAGTGGAGCAGGTCGAACGGGACGTAGTCCTCGCCCAGCAGATAATTGTTGGTGACGTAGTTCCAGATGAGGTCGCGGCCCCTCAGCATGTTGAAGGTGGCGGCCATGTAGCGGCCGTCGAGGAACCCCTTCTCGGCCGAGATCTGCTCGATCAGCTGCAGCGTCTCGTCGGCGACGAACAGGTTCAAATCCCCGGCTTCGGAGAAATCGACCTGGGCGGTGAAGAAGGTGGCGCTGGCGACCTTGTCCGCCTCGCCGCGGGCCTCGAGCAGGGCCAGGGTGGCGGCGAGCGTGGTGCCGGCGACGCAATAGCCGATGGCGTGGACGCTCTCCACGCCGAGCAGCTCGCGGACCGTGTCGATCGCGTCGACCTGGCCGCGAAGGACGTAATCGTCGAGCGTGGTCTCGGCGAGAGTCTCGTCGGCCGACTTCCAGGAGACGACGAAGACGGTCAGCCCCTGCTCGACCGCCCAGCGGATGAAGCTCTTCTTCGGGTTCAGGTCGAGGATGTAGAAGCGGTTGATCCAGGGCGGGAAGATGATCAGCGGGGTCTCGTGCACCTCGTCGGTCGTCGGGCTGTACTGGATGAGCTCGTAGAGCGGCGTGCGCTTGACGACCTTGCCCGGGGTCACGGCGATGTTGCGGCCGACCTCGAACGCCTCCGGGTCGGTGTGGGTGAGCTGGCCCTTCGAGATGTCCTGGAGCATGTGCTCCAGGCCCTTGAGCAGGCTCTCGCCCTTCGTCTCCATCGCCCGCTCCAGCACCAGCGGGTTGGTGGCCGCGAAATTGGACGGCGCCATGGCGTCGACGAAATTCTTCGTCACGAAGCGCAATTTTTCGCGTTGCTTCGGATCGAGCCCTTCGATCGCGTCGACCGAGCCGAGCAGCCGCTCCGAAACCAGCAGGTAGCTCTGCCGGATCATGTCGAAGAGCGGGTTGTCGCGCCATTGCGGCGCGGCGAAGCGCTTGTCCTTGTCCGCTTTCTCCTGGAGCTCGGTACGCGGGCCGTCGACCCCGAGCGCACGCTGCCAGATGGCGAGGCCCTGGGTCCACAGGTCCGTCTGCTGCTGGGCGATCCTGGCGGGATCGGCGAACATGTTCAGCCAGGGCAGTTGGGGCGCCCTGGACTCGGCGGACGTCCCGAGCGTGGATTGGGCCTCGCCCATCGCCTTGGCGACATGCTCCAGCATCATCTGCTGGGCGCGCCCCATCACCCAGGTCCATTGCTGCATCTCCTCGAGCGTCGGCAGCGGCGGCGCTTCGGGGGCCTTGGTGTCCTCAACGGCCATGATCGTCTCCTGTCGCGGCGCTATCTAGGAAATGCGCGGCGGCGGGGAAAGGTTCGGCCTGTCGCGCCGCGAGGCGGTCGTTGCCGTCGGTCATCCCGGACCTGGTTCCCACAAAATATTACTTCGACGGGAATTCTTGATCCGGATCCATGAACGTCGCCGGCTGAAAGCCCGAACTTCCGTGTTCATGGATTCCGGCCTTCGCCGGAATGACGATCTCTTTCTCCTCTCCTGCCTGCGAAGTGGACGAATTGGACGAGTTGGACACGGCATGGATTTTTTCCATGGCCGCGACGGCCGCCTCGTTGGGGTCGCCTTCGCCCGCCCAGACCCAGCCCGGGGGAACCCAGATTCCGCCGCAGAGATCGGTCCATCCCTGCTCGGCGCGCTTGCGGTCGTTGTTCCGCCCGAATGACTCCAGCGCCTCGTCGAGCGCGGTGATGGAGTCCTCGAAGGTCGGCATGTCCTCCGCAATCTCCGCCCGGACCTCGCGCTCGATCCGCTGGCGCTCGGCCTTGAGCAGGCGCTTGCGGGTGAAGCCGGGGCGGGGGCCGTATTTTTTCGGGTCGGCGCCCTGGAGGAGGATCCGAAGCATGTAGTCGGACCTCTTGATTCGGGTGCCGACGATCTTTCCGCCGCGGATCACCGGCTCCTCATGGCCGACGACGGCGCGCTCGTAGGCGGTGAGCTCGATCGGAGTGGCCGCCATGCCGATGGCCAATTGGCAGTTGCGGTCGAATTCGGGGTCGCTCGCCTGGTGGTTGTAGACGGTGCTCGACGAGATTCCGGTGATTTTGCACGCGTCGAGAATGCATCCGCTCTTGGCGAGCGCCTTGAGATAGGTCTGCTTCTTCGCCCCGGTGAAGGCGTCGTGGCGATGGCGGCCGGCTTCCTCGGGCGGATCGCCTTCCCAGGGCAGCGGCTCGCCGGGCGGAACGGCCGCAGGGGCCGGAGCGGCGGCGCGCGGGGCAACCGGCGCCGGGCTGCCGGCACGGGCCAGGCCGTCGGCCACTCCGCGCCAATAGGCCCGCTCCTCGGCGGGGGAAAAGTTGAAGGGCGAGGCGGAATCATCGGATGCCGGCTCGGGCGAATGCGCGTGGCGCGACTGGGTGCTGTCCATCCTTATTATAGAACATAAAACGAACAAATAGGAGAACGGTTTTTCAGGATGCGGCGATTTCGCTTTGAAATCAAAGAGCTGAAGGCCGCCCTGCGGGAAGATTTCGCTTCTAGACGGAAATTCGGCGTCAGACACCGAATTTCGTGGATGGGACGCATCCCGTGCTTCTCCGCCGGGATCCGCGGCAGATGGTGAAATGGTGCCTGGCAATTCGGAGGTCCGCGCGCGTTCTGTGCTTTTTTCGCGGAATCCGGGCGCCGGGAAGGGCGGCCTTCCGCTCCGGCCGGCCATCCGTTACGCTCCCGCCCCGGGAGGAGGACCGATGGACGCGCCCAAGGGCCGGTACCGGGTCGAGGAGAAAGACGGGCGACTGGTGGTGATCGACACCGTCACCGGCGGTCCCGCTTCCTCGGTCACTCCCGCCCCGCGCCCCCAGTCCTCCCGGGCGGGGGCGCCGGCGGAGACGGACCGCCCGCCCGGCCTCCTCGACCGCTACGGCCGGCTCCTGCTTCGACTCGCGGTGAACGGCCGGGACCGGGAGGGGCGGGCGATCGTCCGCTGGGAGTGGGAGCAGAACGGCCGTCCACGGCGCTGGCACGCGGCGCTCGGCGCGGCGGAGCAGAGGCGGTTCGGCCGGGCGCTCGCGGCGGTCTCCGCCTTCCCCCTGCTCGTCTTCGTGACGATCTTCGCCGGCACCGGTCCGCTGTGGCTGCTTTTCCCGCTCGCCCTGCCCGCGACCTTCTGGGGAGTCTGGGCGATCGCCCGCCTGCAGCGCGACACCGGCCGCGATTCCGGCGAGCGGTGACGCAATCCGGCCGCCGCCGGCACCCCCGAAAAAGTTCATGATACCGCTTTTCCCCGGAGCACCGGGGGCTTGATCGTGAGCGCCCCGATCGGCTTTATCGGGCGGCGAAAGGGGAGACGACATGCTCCAGGCCCTGCTCGCGCTCATCGCCGCATCGCTGTTCACCGGCGCCGCTCTGTATATCAGTCTCGCCGAGCATCCCGCCCGGCTGACTCTCGCCGACGCTCCGGCGCTGGCGCAGTGGCAGCCGAGCTACAGGAAGGCCGTGCCGATGCAGGCGGGCCTCGCGGCCCTTTCGGCGGCCCTCGGCCTCTGGGCATGGCTGGACGACGGCGGCCCGCCGCTGCTGGCCGGGGCCTTGCTCATCCTCGCCGTGATCCCCTTCACCCTGTTCGTGATCATGCCGACCAACAAGCTCATGCTGGCGACGCCGCCGGAGCAGGCGGGGACGGAGGCGCGCGCGATGCTGGTCAGATGGGGCGCGCTGCACTGGGTCCGCAACCTGCTCGGCCTCGCCTCGATCGCCGCCTTCGCCCTCGCGCTCGCGCGGTGAGGCCGGCGCAGCTTGTCAACGGCTCGGCGATGGCGAAAGATGGCGGCGTGAGCCGCTTCCGTTCCGCTCTGGCCCTGGCGGCTGCTTTCGCTCTCGTGCCGGCGAGCGGCGCCGGGGCGACGTCGATCACCGCCGCGCCTCCGCACGACCCGAAGCAGGGCTGCGAGGCGATCAAGCGGACGATCGCCGATCTCAATGCGGGGCGGCTGAAGGATCCGAAGTCGGCCCATCCTTCCGGCCCGACCTTCTACAGCGACACGTTCGGCAAGGTCGAGGAGGGGGAGGAGGCGGCCTTCCTCCATTCCCTTCGCCATTCGGAAGGCAAGCGCGACCGCAAGCCGATCCGGCTCTACGGAGTCTTCACCGTCCAGGCCGACAAGCACGCTCCCATCTATCTGGCCGTCCTGGAGCGGGAGTCCTGGCACCAGATCCGGCTGGAGGAGGACGACATGCTGAACGTGCGGGAAGTGCGCGATCCGCGCTACGAGCGGGACACCTCCTACTGGCTGGTCTCGTTCCGCTCCGACGACATCAGCGACTTTCGCGAGGCCGGCGAGATGTTCCGGCTCATGTCCGAGTCGAACTGGCTCAGGCCCTGTCGGGAGGATTAGGGCGGAGGCCGCCGCCCGTCGCCGAGGCGAAGATGGCGGGGACCGGGAATAGTCGAGGCCCCTGCGGGACTTGCTCGGGGGAGGGGGGCGCGGTCCGAGGAAGAGCGGTTCGGGCGGATCGTCGACCGACCTGCGGAAGGCCCGGCTGTCGAGCCGCAGCCGCTCGATCCGGGCGCGCTTGGCGACGGCGAGGACCTCCGCGAAAAGCTCGTAGCGGGCGTTCGGCTCGGGCCGGAAATCGATCCATTCGCCCTCCCGCGCCTCGATCGAGTCGAGCCGCCGGCGAAGGCTCTCGAGCGTCACCTTCCTCCCGTTGAGCAGCGGCTCGCCACTCGCGGTGAGCACGAGCGCGTGGACCGGAACGGGGCGGCTCCGCCTCATCGGCCGGAATGATCGGAATGCTCAATATATAGGCGCGCTGCGGCTGGAGGTCCGGCCTCACCATCTCGGGCAGAGGGGCCAGGTCGATCCTTACCGAATGGGTCGGGGCGGGAACATAGAGCAGGGTGACCGGGAAGAGCGACAGCAGAAGCAGCGCCAGCAGCAGCTGGGCCCGCCGGCCGGTCGCCGCCGGATCTTCGAAATGCGCGGGCGGAAAATCCATCCGATGCTCTCCTCGATCCGCAATGATATAACATCCGAGTCGCCGAGCGTTAAGCTTGAATCGGTGCACATTCAGCGCCCGGCGCTCCAAGTCTCTGGAGCCAGTCCTTCTGTCGCCTCTTATACGGGGTTGAGCCGCCGAAGCCCGGCCGCGGGCGGCAGCGGGCGGGCCTTATTCCGCCTCGTCCTCCTCGCGCTCGCGGCGGTGGCGGCGGAGCATGTCTTCGGATTCGCTGACGAGACGCTCGGTCTCGGCGATGCTTCGGCGGAGCGCTTCCTGATTTTCCTCGATCTCGCGGCTTTGCTGGGCGGCGCGGCTGGAGCGCCGGTCCGATCTTTCATCGTTCATGCCTGATCCTCCGCCGGCCGCGAGGCCGGTCGCCGCGGTAACCCCGGCCCTCGAGCGCGGTTCCGCCGCGCCCGCCGCGAGCGAAGCCGCTCACTGCCGCCGGCCGCGGAGCACGGCCTGTTCGACCCTGGTCTTGACCTCGCCCAGCGAGCCCAAAGCGTGGCCGCATTCCTCGCAGACGACCGGGCTGTCGTCAGTCGCCTGCACCGGGATATCGATTCGGTTGCTGCCGCATTCGGCGCAAGTCAGGTCAATCCTCAGCTTCACGAGAGCCTCCAGCGCGGGAACCTTAACTCCGGTCAAAGGCAAGCTCTTTGATTTCGATCAGTCGGGCCGATTATTGGGAGAGCGGGTTCGGGATTGTCCCGGCCGCGGCGGCGTCCCATCTAGGGGCGATGCGCATCCTCGACGTCGAACAGGCGCCAGTCGCCGAAGCCGCCAGCCTCACCGCCCATCTGATCGCCGAGGAGGCGGTTCACGCCGCCTTCGTGGCGCCCACCGGGATCATCCTGTTCACCGACCGGCGGATACTGCTCGTCCAGCGCGAGCATCTGCTCGAGGCGCGGATCGAGACCAGCTCCTATCCGTACCGGGCCGTGCGCCACTTCTCGATCCAGGAAGGCGAGGCCGCCGAGAGCCGCTCCACCGTCCGCATCTGGATCGGCGACGAGGCGCAGCCGCTCCATCTGCGCGCCAATCCCGGCACCGATTTGCGGCCGCTCCAGCGCCTGCTCGCCGACAGGCTGGCCTGAGCGCCCCGAGGCGGGTTCAGCGCATCAGCCCCGCCTTGCGCAGGGCGTCCTCGATCACCTTCTGGACTCCGCCCGCCGCCGGTCCCTTGGCGGCCGCAGCGGGCCTGGGCCGGCGCGGCGCCGCGGAAGCCGGGGCCGCCGCCCGAGATGCCCGCTCCTCCTCGGCGGCGATGCCGAAGAAGCCGGCGATCCGGGCCGTCGAGCTCAGCCCGACCTCGAGCATGTGCGGGCCGGCCTCGCCGAGGCCGTCCTCGCCGCCCGCCAGCGGTATGCCATGGTCCATTCCGGTGATCGAATATTGCTCGATCAGGGTTTCGCCCCCGGCACCCAGCCAGGCGCGGCGGGGATAGCCCTCGACCTCGTCCACCCGGTCCGGCCGCGCGTCGAGGCCGTGGAGATCGGCCCATTGCAGAACGATCGAGTCGGCATTGCTGGCGACGACGGTGCGGTCGGCGCTGCCCTGCCAGACCTGGATCCGGGGCCAGGGGCCGTTGTGGGACGAGGCGCCGCGCACCCGCGCCCCGAGCTCGCGCGCGTCGCTCCTGGCGCGGCCGCCCATGCAGTCGAAGGCGCCGGGGACGTCGGCCGCGCAGCCATAGGCCACTCCGGCGATGATCGCTCCGGCCGCGAAGACTTCCGGATAGGTGGCGAGCATGGCCGCGGCCATCGCCCCGCCGGCGCTGAGGCCGGTGACGAAGATCCGCTCCGGATCGACGTCGTGGGCCTTGCCCATCGCCTCGATCATGGCCCGGATCGAAGCCGCCTCTCCGGCGCCGCGCCTCGTGTCGCCGCCCGAGAACCAGTTGAAGCACAGCATCGGGTTGTTGGCCCTTTGCTGCTCCGGGAAGAGCAGGATGAAACCGTGGCGATCGGCCAGGGTCGACCAGCCGGAGCCATGATCGTAGACGGCGGCATCCTGAGTGCAGCCGTGAAGCACGACGACGAGCGGCGCCGGGCGGTCGAGGCCGGCGGGTACGTAGCAGCGGGCGTTGAGGTTGCCCGGATTGGCGCCCGCCCAGTCGAGGTCCGAGAGCCGGTCGCGGGTCGCGGCCGGAGCGGCGAAGGCGCTTCGTCCCTTGCGGCTCGCCCGAAGGCGAAGTCGCGGTCTGATGGCAGGCATGAGCTTACTCCCCGGGAAGGCTCACCGGACGACCGGCGGGCACTTGGCATCGAGAACGATATGGGAGCGGTTTTGTTGCAGTGCAACATAATGATGGGTGGTCGCGGACTCTCGGCCCCGACGGCGCCTGGCCCGGATATTCAGCTTCGCCCACGAGGCGTTGGAATAAGCCCGCCGGCCGGACGGCGTCTTCGCCCGGGCGGCTCCACCGGGAGCCGGATGGCCGCTGCTCTCCGGTGGCCCAAGTTGACGGTCCCCCTGCCCGGTCCTATCCCCGCCGCGCACCCCATGGAGAGCCCCGAGTGACCGACCAGCGCAGCTTCGACGACCGCGACGGCTTCATCTGGCTGGACGGCGCTCTGGTGCCGTGGCGGGAAGCGAACGTCCACGTGCTGACCCACGCCCTCCATTACGCCTCGTCGGTGTTCGAGGGCCAGCGCGCTTATGGCGGCGAGGTCTTCAGGCTCAGCGACCACAGCCGGCGACTGCGCAACAGCGCCCGGCTGCTCGGCTTCGAGATCCCGTTCAGCGTCGAGCAGATCGACGAGGCGTGCCGGGAGGTGCTTCGGGCCAATGCGCTCGAGGACGCCTATATGCGTCCGCTCGCCTGGCGCGGCTCCGAGCAGATGGGCGTGTCGGCCCAGAAATCGAAGATCCACCTCGCCGTCGCGGTCTGGCCGTGGCCGGCCTATTTCGGGGAGGAGGCGATCGCCAGGGGCCTTCGCCTCGCCGTCTCGAGATGGCGCCGCCCGGCGCCCTATACGGCGCCGACCGAATCGAAGGCGTCGGGCCTCTACATGATCTGCACGCTTGCCCGCCATCAGGCGCAGGCGGACGGCTTCGACGACGCCCTGATGTTCGACTGGCGCGGCCAGGTGGCGGAGGCGACGGGGGCCAACGCCTTCTTCGTCAAGGACGGGGCGCTCCACACCCCGACTCCCGATTGCTTCCTCAACGGGATCACCCGGCAGACGGTGATGGAGCTCGCCCGCCGGCGCGGCATCGAGGTGATCGAGCGCGCGATCTGGCCGGAGGAGCTCGAGGGGTTCGAGCAATTCTTCCTCACCGGCAGCGCCGCCGAGGTGACGCCGGTGGCCTCGGCCGGGCCGTGGAGCTTCGAGGTGGGCGACCTGACGATGCAGCTCAGGAAGGATTATCTCGACCTCGTCCACCGCCGGATTTCGAACAGCTGAGGAAGGGCTTCCAACGAACCCGCCGGCCGCTATAAGCCGCCGCGCCTGCTGGGGCGTCGCCAAGTGGTAAGGCACCGGTTTTTGGTACCGGCATTCGCAGGTTCGAATCCTGCCGCCCCAGCCAGTTTTCCCGCTAAGCTGTTGATCTTGTTGGCTTCTCAAGAAGAGGCTGCGACCGGATTGTGCCAATAATTGTGCCAATAGACTGTGCCAATTTCGGCGTCCGTCACGCGGTCCGGGAGAGGACCCATGCGACCCATTCAGCACGTCTATCGCCGCGGCCGCACCTTCTGGTGGCGGCGAGTTCTCTGTTTCTACGAAGACTCCCGATGTGATATCCGTCTTTCCCTCAGGACCGCCGATCGGCACCGGGCCCGCGAGCTCGGAGCCGCGCTTACGGCGGCGAGTGGGGGCGTGCGTATGCTTGTAGAGGAAGTGGTGACGCGGCGGGCGGACGAGCGTCCGAGCGAGGCGGAACTCCAGGCGATCGCCAAGGCCGAGTTCCAGAATCAGCTCGCCCGCTATTGCGACATGCAGCGCGAGCACCCGCGCCACCGCGCGATGCACAGTGCCGCCAATCTCGCCTATGCGGATTACTACCAGCGGATGATCGACACCGGCGGGCGGCCGGAATTCGCGAAAGGCGAGGAGGCAGCCCTGCTAGCCTCGGGCTATCCGCTCGAGCGGCTCGAGCGAGTGAAAATCGTCATCGAGCAGCACCACGGCGGCGGCCAGCCCGCGATCAAGCACAGCACGATGGCGTTCCACCTGCGCGCGCTGGGCTTCGAGCCGAACCGGATCCTGAGCGCGATGGTCGAGCGGGCGCTCTATCCCGCCTACCGTGACGCGTGTCTTGAAGCCGAGGCGGCGCTTGGCCCGTCGCGGCCGGCATTCGCGTCGCCTGTGGAGATTCCGCCCACGGGCGCACCGACGCCTGCTCCACCGCCCGAACCTGCTCCAGGACCGGCGCTGGGCGACCTTGTAGAACTCGCCATTGTCGATCTGCGGGCGGACGGCCGCTGGGACGAGAAGCTCTGCCGGCAGGCGAGGAGCACAGTGGCCGTCTTCGAGCTGCTGATCAGCGGCAAGCGGTTCGCTGAATTGACGCAGGAGGACCTCGCCACGTTCCGGCGTAAGCTGAGGCTGCTCCCGAAGCGCTACGACATGACGTCGCCTAGGAGTCGCGAGATCGTCCTCGCGGCCGCCGAAGGACGGCCGACGGGCCTCCCGCCCGCCGAACTCGGCCTGGCGGCGCCGACGATCAACCGCCACGTCACCGCGCTCCGGGTGATCCACCGCTGGGCGGCGGTATCAGGGCTGGCAACGCCGACCTGGTCGTTCGTGAACCTCCATATCGGCGTTTCGAAGACCAAGCGCGACCGCAGCCAGCGCCCGCCGACCAGCCTCGAGGATCTGGAGAAGCTGTTCGCCCTCCCGATCTTCACTGGCTGCCAGAGGCATCGCGGCGGTACCGGCCAGACCGTCCTGCGCGCCCGCTTCACGCCCGGCCCGGCGATCATCTACGACGCCTTCTACTGGGTGCCCCTGCTCATTTACTACACCGGCGCCCGCCGCGAGGAGATCTGCAAGCTTGGGCCGAACGATTTCCGGGAGCTGGACGGCATCGCGTTCATCCAGATAGAAGATACCGAAGCGGGCCGAGTGAAGAACCACGGCTCCGTCCGCGCCATCCCGCTCCACTGCGAACTCATCCGCCTCGGACTGCTCGATTTCGTCGGGGCCTGTCGCCGTCGCGGCCAGGACGTGCTCTTTCCCGAGCTGCGCCCGACCAACAAAGTCCAGAAATTCGGCGACGTTTTCTACAAGCGGTGCTGGGTGAACATCCGCGCCAAGGGCGGCCTGTCGCCGCGCGCCGACATCCACGGCACCCGCCACCGCTTCTCCACGGCGCTAAAGGACCAGAAGGTCGAGAGCGAGTTCAGGGGCGACCTCCTCGGCCACGTCGGCAAGACGATCACCGAGGAGCGCTACAGCGAAGCGGCGGGGCTGCGGCTGCTGAAGGAGGTGGTGGACCGACTACCGTCCCTGACGGATCATTTGAAACCCGTTGATCAATGAAGGTCGGGTAAAGAGGGTCGGTGCAACTCGGAATTAATATGCTAACCTGTCAAAATTGGTACTTTGCAGTCATAGGCTGAGGTTGGCCTTGTCGTCTCTGATTACGAAGCACAAGGGTGAAGGGACCCCAGCATGCAACAGCGCGCTGAAAAACTGCATATCTTTATCTCTGTGGTGGTCATAGCATACGTCATCGTTATACAAAGAGCTTTGGCTCAAATGACCGTGTTTGATTTTACGACAGATCAAATATTAGCTATTCTTACTTCCGTTGGCATATACAGAATTTTGGTGACGAGCGTTTTCTTTATCGGAAATAGAAGCCCTGCCGTTCTTGGCATACTTTGGGGGCGTGATTACATCAACGGACTCTGGACCTATAACTATCAGATAAATGGAGAACATCGCGTTGGAATTTGGCGCGTTGTACAGAACATTGAAGGCGTCTCTATCACAGGATATGGCCTTGATCACGACTTGAAAATCCGATCAACCTTTAGATCCATTAGTCCGCTGTTCAAGAATCAGGGGGTCTATGAGATACTGTCCTTACGAAGCATTGTTTCTGATCCTGACCGGCAGCATGTCACCAAGACGACACTCTTTTTTGATAATTTCAAAAAGGGTGCATTCAATTCTGCGCCGACTACTATTCGAGCGCAAACGCTCATTCTCGGCGGGGCCGAGTCGGGGATGAGCCATGTCGACGTTTGCGTCACGAAGCAGAAGAGGGCGGTTTCAGAAACAGAAATTCTCTCCGATCTGAGAACACAGCTGCTAGCCAATTCCCGTCAGGCCGATTAAATCGATGTGTCGCCGGGTTCGGACGGAAGCGATGACATGCGCTTGTTATGACGGGTTATTTATGAAGGGAGAGTATCCGCGAGATAAGTGATGAGGTCGATATCCCTTGCACGAGCGCTACCGTGGCGACTCGTCCTCCCCAGGCTCCTACGAGATCACCTCCGGCAATGTCCTCTGGCAGGTAGTCTGAGCCCTTGATGAGTACGTCTGGCCTGATCTCGTTGATCAGCGATACGGGCGTGAGGTCGTCGAAAGGCACGGCCTGATCTACGCTGCTCAGCGCGGCGACCATCGTGAGACGAGATTGCAGGTCGTTAATGGGCCGGCTGGAGCCCTTCAGAGATCTGACTGAAGCATCGGAATTCACGCCCACGATCAACCGGTCGCAACAGAGCCGGGCCTCCTGTAAGGAATTTACGTGGCCAATGTGAAGAATATCGAAACAGCCGTTGGTGAATCCAATGGTTAGGCCTTGGCGCTTCCATCTAACGGTGGCGTCGATGAGCTCTTCCAGAGGTACGATCTTGCTTCTGAAATCTGGGTAGTCGCTCGATGCCGATGCGAGCATCTCGTGGGGTGAGGTCGTAGTCGTGCCGATCGCCTGCACAACGAGACTTGCCGCAAGATTCGCGAAATCCCCGGCTTCCGCGAGCGAGGCGCCTGCGGCGAGAGCAACGCCCAATGCAGCGAGCGTGGTGTCGCCTGCCCCGCATGCGTCACGAGCTTGAGCTGGGATGCCTGGAAAGTGGCGCACAGAGTCAAAGGAGGTGGCGAGTGAAATTCCTTGAGCACCGCGCGTTACGAAGATCGAATCGCATCCCGAGACCGCCAACCCGCGAAGGAGCGCAGCTTCGACTTCGACGTCGGATGTCGTTGGCATTTCTGTAGCTTCCGAGAGCTCGGCGGCGTTTAGCTTGATAAGGTCGATACCCACGAACCGGCCGAGCTGGTTGGCCTTGGTGTCCAGCAGCGTCATGACGCCCGCCGACTTTGCCTCCTCAAGACAGGCCGCGACGACTGCGTCAGTGACAACGCCTTTGCCGTAGTCGGAGATCAGAACCAAGTCCGCTCCTCGTATTCCTTCCGTGACCATCTCGATCGCCGCCGCCTCGACCGAGCCGGAAACCAGATGGCCGTCCTCCTCATCGATGCGCAAGAGCCGGCGCGTGCCGGCCGAGAACCTAGTCTTTACGGTCGTTCGCCTCGTCGAGTCGGTCACAAGATGCGCGGCGGCCGCTACATCGGCCAGAAGGGCGCGGACGCGATCTCCGCAGGAATCGGATCCCACCACGCCCACGGCCGTCGCGCGCCCCCCCAACGCGGCAACGTTGCGCACGACATTGCCCATGCCGCCGAGGCTCACCCATTCGCTTCCAAAGATCAGCACTGGCGCCGGGGGCTCCGGGGACATCGGGGAGAGGTCGCCGCAGACATATCTATCCAGCATCAGGTCGCCGATGCAGGCAATCCTCAGCTTATGAGCTTCTTCCAGCAAGAATTGCAGCCGCCTTCGATCCATAGGATAATCGTGACGTGCGGATCGCGAGGCCGTCAAGGCTTTGGAGGGGTAAATGTCTCGGCAGATCGTGATGGTCACCGGAGGGGCCGGGTTCATCGGCTCTAACATCACGGCAGATTTACTCGCGCGTGGCTACGAAGTCAGCGTCTGTGACGACCCTGGCGGTGACCCTTGGAAGTGGCGGAACCTATCCCGGCTCGGAATCCGGGATCTCGTAAGGCCGGAACATTTCTTTCGATGGCTTGATGCCCATGCTGGCCTATTGGAGGCGATCGTCCACATGGGGGCAATTTCGTCCACCGTCGAGAAGGACACAGCTCTGTTGACTCGTGTGAATTTTGGCCTGTCGCGAGACATTTTTCGCTGGGCGGCGCAGCACAAGTCGAGGTTTCTCTATGCATCGTCAGCCGCCACCTATGGCGATGGGTCGGCTGGCTTTCATGACCGTGAAGACAGGGCTTACCTGGGAAGGCTGCGCCCGCTTACTGCCTACGGCAGGACTAAGGCGGTGTTTGACCGCTTCGCCGCCCGGCAGGCCGAACGGTACCTGAGGCCCCCGCAATGGGTGGGACTCAAATTTTTCAATGTCTATGGACCGAACGAGGAGCATAAGGGGGCGCAACGATCGATGGTTTCGCAGATGTGGGCCCAAACGCGTGCCGGTGGGCCAGTGCGCCTTTTCCGTTCCCTGAACCCAAACTATTGCGATGGCTGCCAATTGCGAGACTTCGTCCATGTTCGGGACGTTTGCTCCGTCGTCGGGTGGCTCATGGGCAAGCCTGAGGTCAATGGAATTTATAATTTCGGCACTGGTGTAGCCGTTTCCTTCAACGACTTGGCAAAAGCTCTTTTCGCGGCCATTGGCCGCCAGCCTGCCATCTCGTATTTCGACCCGCCCGGGGCCCTTGCGTCCAGCTATCAATATTGCACCACAGCCGAAATGGCGAAGCTGCGAAGCGCCGGTTACTGCATCCCCGCCACGCCCGTGGCGGCAGGCGTCGCCGATTACGTGCAAAATTACCTCTCTACCTTGCAGCCCGTCGATGGCTGACGCGAAGTCGCTCAAACCGGCTATTTTTTTCGACAGGGACGGCGTTCTGCACAAGGACATTGGCTATGCCCATCGCCCGGCCGACATAGAATGGAGCCTCGGCGTAGCGGAGGCCATAAAATCCGTGAACGAAGCCGGGGCCTTCGCCTTCGTTGTCACAAATCAGTCGGGAGTGGCGCGTGGCCGGTTCGGCGAACGGGATGTGCGAGCCTTGCACGACTGGATGTCCGCTCGGCTGGAGTCGCACGGGGCCAGGATCGATGCGTTCGAATATTGTCCCTATCACCGCTTCGCGCTTGTACCAGCTTATCGACGGGACTCGTTCGACCGCAAGCCGAACCCGGGAATGCTGTTATCTCTCATGAGCCGGTTTCCGGTCGATCCAGCCCGTGCGGTGCTGATCGGAGACAAGTCCAGCGACTTGGCCGCTGCCCGAGCGGCCGGGATACAAGGGATGGTCTATCGCGGCGGATGCCTGAACGACCTCGTCCTTGAGATTCTGGCAGAATGGCAACGCCGTCGCTCGACAGACGATGACTGAGCTCGCGGCGACTCTCGAGCACTGGCTTTTCACGGAGGCTCTGCCGCTATGGTGGGAATGCGGGGCTGATCACGTCGGGGGCGGCTTCTATGAAGCGATTGATCAGCGGGGGCGACCTCGGGGACGGCCGAGGCGCGTGAGGGTTCAGGCGCGCCAAGCCTTCGTCTACGCCGAGGCGGGGCGGATGGGCTGGTCCGGACCCTGGAAAGGTGCGGTCGACCACGCCACAGAATTTCTGTTCGATCGATGCCTAAGCCACGACGGCTTGTTCCGAGACGCGAGGGCCGGATCGGCCGACGCAGCGAGCCGTTACCCCCTCGTGTACGACCAGGCCTTCGTCGTGCTGGCGCTAGCCGCTGCCGCGAGATCGTTTCCTGAGGACTCGGCACGGTATCGCGACGCTGCCGGCGAGCTGATGATTGCAATCCATGCAACCTACGGCTTGCCCGGAGGGGTTGTCCGTGAGCTGCGCCGGGGCCGCTGGAGCTTTCAGTCTAACCCGCTCATGCACCTGCTGGAAGCTGCGCTTGCTTGGGTCGAAATCGACGACTCGGGTGAGTGGGGCAGGGTTGCCGACACAATTGTGGAGTTCTGCCTCGACCGGATGGTCGATCCGCGAAACCCGGTTGTTGCCGAATATTTCGCCTCGGATTGGCGCGCCGCTCCGGGGCGTACGGGACGAATAATGGTTCCGGGTCACCAGTTCGAGTGGGCTTCACTTCTCGCCCGGTGGGGTGCCATGCGCGGCCGATCGGATGCGGAGCGAGCGATTCACGGCCTGTTCCGCAGCGGGGAGGGTGGGGTGGATCCAGCACGGGGGGTCGCGGTCAATTTGCTTATCGGCGATCGCGTTGCGAACGGTGGAATCGCTAGCCTGTGGCCACAGTCCGAGCGGCTGCGAGCGGCCGTGCTTCTCGCTCACGCGGAGGGCGGGTCAATGCTCCCTCGGGCGGCAGAACAGGCAGCAACGACCCTTCTTCGCTATCTGGATGTACCCGTGCGGGGTCTGTGGCGGGAGGGCCACGGGCCGATCGGCTTGCTCACCGACGACCCAGCACGGGCCACGACACTGTATCACCTCGTCTCCGCGATCGCTGCGGCGAGTAATGCCAGGCAGAACGGGAGGCCGTTCGGTGGCGCTGAAGCCGTCCGCAGCCGACCTCCCGCGTAAGGCGGAGTGCAGGCGACTTGACGAGGGCCGGGCTGCCACTCAAGCTGTCGGCAGGGCGGTGACCATGTCATCGGACGGTGGGGGCGCGGCATTAATGGCTTCTGGCTTATCCGTGACCATCAGGAGCCTATCGAGGCGGTTCGATGACGCCAGCCCATCGCGGCCCGCTCTGGAGGGCGTCAATCTCGCAATAGCCGGCGGCGAATTCGTCGTCATCCTCGGCCCCTCGGGCAGCGGGAAATCTACCCTGCTGCGCTGCATCGCGGGCGTCGATGACTATTCCGGGCAGATCCTCATCGGAGGCGAGGACAGGTCTCGACTCGAGGCCGCGGCGATCCGATGCGAGTGGGTGCCCCAGCAGGCCGACGAGACCTTTCTTCCCCAATCTTCATTAGCTCGCAACATGATGCTTGGCGCTCGATTGAGGGGGGAGGCGGCCCCGACGGGCCGCGAAATCCGCGAGGTGGCCGAGTCCTTTGGGATTGAGATGCTGCTCGATCGCCGTCCGCGCGAGGTGTCGGGAGGCGAGATGCAGCGTGCCGCCTTGTGCCGCGCGCTGCTGGGCCGGCCCGACCTGCTCCTTCTGGATGAGCCGCTCTCCGGCATCGACGAGCAGCATCGCGCCACAATCCGTCAGCTGATCCTCAAGGGGCACCGGGCGAGCGGAGCGACATCGATTTGCGTCTCCCATGACGCCAAGGACGCGCATTGGCTGGCCGACCGGTGCGTGATCATGAACCAAGGCCGGATCGAGCAGGTGGGCACGCCAAGGGAAATAGTCGACGAGCCCGAGACCGAGTTCGTGCTAAGGTTCTTCGACGCGCCGGAGGTGAACGAGTTGTGGGTCGTGCCGGACGAGCAGGGGCTACGTCTGTCGGAAGTGGAGAGTCCTGGCGCCAAACGCTCGCTGATCCGGGCTCGCGACCTCGTGGCGGTGGCGACGGGCAGCGCCGCGCCTAGCCTGAGCGACGTGTTCCTGGCGCGTCTGACGTGCCTCTCGCAGCGGTGGCTGGGCGACCACTTCCAGGTCACCGCTGCGGGCGCCGCAGGCGCCGCTCCGCTAGTCGCATCGTCGACGGAGCAGGTCGGCAGCGAGGTCGACGTCTATGCTCGACGCCGGTCACTATTTTTCTTTGGAGGCGACGGCAGGCGTCGCGCGGTCCCTTCGTGATCCGCCGCCCGCGCACCATCGGCCTCGCCGCAGGCGTTGCGGTCCTAGCGCTGTACGTGGTTTTGCCCTCCGGACAGCGCTCGCTGCTCCCGATTGCGATCGCCCTGGGCGCGCTGGCCGTCTTCGGTTGGCGAGGCTTCCCCAGGACGTTTCGCGGCGGCATTTGGCCAGTTGCGTTCGTCATCCTGCTGCTGGGGGTCGTACCAGCGCTATTTTCGATCGTGGTCTCCTTCTTCGACGTGAGCTCGGCGAATTTGATGAACGGCGGCTGGCGATTTATCGGGCTCGAACGGTTCGCCCGAGTGACCGCTAGTCCGGACGAGCGCGCTATTCTGCTGCGCACCCTGTTGTTCGGAGCGGCGTGCGTCCTCGCCCAGTTCGCGATTGGCGTGCCGTGGGGCGTAGCGATCGCCAGGAAGCCGCGGCTGAACTGGGTCGACGGGCTGCTCGTCCTCCCCATCGTCATGCCCCCAATCATCACAGCCTTAGGCTGGCGAGCCGCTTTCGATGACAGCTTCGGCATCGTCCGCAAGCTCCTGCTCGCGCTGGGCCTGGACCCTCCGACTTGGCTCGCGCTCGGTAGTAGGGCTTCCGCAGGGGTGGAGGTACTGCTGCCGCAGGCGATGATCCCGTCGATCGCCGCGGAAACCTGGCAATGGGCTCCGTTCGTGGCGCTGTTCACCGCATTGAGCCTGCGCCAGATCCCAGCCAACCTTCGGGGGTGGGCCGGAACCGCGGCACGCAGTCGCTGGCGCACCTTTCGCGTAGTCGAACTTCCACTAATCGCGCCGTCCCTGGTTCTGATCGCCTTTCTTCGCCTGCTGGACAGCCTGAAGAGTTTCGAATCCATCTGGGTCCCTTTTGGCAATGGCGTTCTCACCGCGACTGAGTCGATCCGGATCGCGACCCATGCCCTCGAGATTCGCGACTATTCGACGGCAGCCGCCCTTTCGACGATCATGCTGGCATTCATCGCCTTCACCCTCGCCGTGGTCGGGCCGAGCCTCGTGGCGAGGCGGAGGCCACTCGGTGGCTAGGGCGAAGATCCGGCGACTGAACGCCTTCTGCGCCGCCCTCGCAGTGGCCTGGCTTCTCCCTATCGTCTGGATGGCGTTCAACGCGCTGCTAACTACCCAGGCCTTCACCGGAAGCGCCCCACTGCATTTCACTCTGTCCAACTTCGAGGCCGCGCTATCGATGAAGGATTGGGGGACCGCTTACCTTTCGTCGGTGGTGACGGCGACCATCACCACCGCGGCGGTGATGGCGCTGGCCATTCCTGGGGCCTACGCACTGGCAAAATGGCCGAACCGCAGCGGGGGCGCTTTCGCCTTACTCCTCGGCACGAGAATTCTCCCTCCGGCATCTACCGTCGTCGCCTATGTAATCTTCGGGTCAACGTTGGGAATAATGGACACTTGGGCGGCGCTCATCCTTGCCGGCCTGGTGATGCAGGTTGGCTGGGTGACGGCCGTGCTTGCCGTCAGTCTCGCGCCTTATTCATCGGCGCTTGAGGACTGGTTGGTAAGCCGCGGCGGCAATCCGCTCACGGCTGCTTTGCTTTACATAGATGTGAGGGCACGGACCCAGATATTCGCGCTCTCGATGCTCTGTTGGCTCCTCCAATGGGGCGAGTTCTTCTTCGCAACCGCCCTCACGGGAGGCGGCTCCTCGCAGACCGTCACAGTGTTGGTTGCGGGCTTTTCCACTGGTCAGGATATACGATGGGGACCGATGTTTGCGGCTTGCATTCTTGCGGGTGCGCCGGTCATACTGACGATAGTATTCGCGTCCGCGCTATTTACCCGATTCCTCCGACGCATTACGCGTCGGGATAGGGCCGCATTCTGACTTTGGGGAGGGAAGAATGATTCAACTCTCGAGGCGTGATCTAATTTCCGGCTTGGCTGTCGCGACGATCGGGGGCTTGGTGGCCTGCAAGCCCAGGCGGAGCGCCGTCCTTCGCTTCACGGTCCGCACGGGTATCGAGGCGACCGGCCTCAGGATCGTCGCCCAGCAATTCACGCGCGAGACCGGCATTGCAGTCGAGATCAATGAGCTCGGCCGTGACGGCTACATGTCGACCGTCCCCACCCAGCTCATCTCGGGAGCGAGCGATGCCGACGTTCTGCTGCTCCCCAGCACGATGATCCCGGAACTCGCCGTCGCCGGTGCCGTGAAGGATTTGGCAGGCATCGTCGACACCCGCTCGCCGGACCTGGTGGCGACCTACGGCTATCGAGGTCGAACCTACGCCGTCCCGAGCGACATCAGCTCGATGTTCCTGTTCTACCGAAAGGACCTCGTGCCAAAGCCCCCGGAAACGTGGGAAGAGCTGGTCGAGGTGGCGAAGCGCCTGACCCGCTCGCAAAGCGCCTCGTCCCCAACGCGATACGGTCTCGCTTTCAGCGGCGCGCCTGGCGAGGACCTTCCCAAGACCTTCTACAACCTATTGTGGAGTTGCGGTGGTGATATTGTTCGAGGAGGCGCTGTCACGCTCGACTCGCCCGAGGGAATCGCCGCCGCTACGCTCTTCCGCTCTTTCGTCGATGCGGGGATCACGCCGCCGGACCTCACCACTTGGGGGTTTTCCCAAGTCTACGAGGCCCTCACCAACGGCACCTGCGCGATGGTCGCCCCGTTCTGGAACGCGACGACGACTTTGCTGGCGGAGGGCAAGACGGAGCTCGGAAGCCGGATCGGCTACGCGCCGATCCCGACCGCCCGCCGCCTTGATGGATCGCGGGGCCGGGTCCCCTTCCAGCACGCCTGGACCCTGGTGCTGAACGCCCGCTCCGGGAACGTGGATAATGCCGCAGCCTTCATCCGCTACGTGATCAGCCTCAAGGGCGCAAAGCTCTATGCGGAGAAGGGCGGGGGCAACCCGGCGCTCTATTCGATCCTGAACGATCCGGGGCTCGCCGCGGGCAGGCCGGATTTCGCACTTCTCTCACAGAGCCTGAAACTCAGCCGGGCGGAGCCGGCCATCCCTCGCTACGCCGCCATGCACGCGGTGATGAACGAAACACTGACGAAGCTGCTGACCGGCAGCCTCGCCCCGGCGGCCGCCATGGCGGAGGCAGCCTCCCGCCTCCGGCCGATCATCGCTTAGTCGGACCGGAGAGGCGCGCCATGACCGAGCGGACCATACAATTCACTGGTTATGAAATAGATCGAATCATAGAATTCCTTACTCTGATACGGGGAAGGAGGTCCAGCACAACTGTCTTGCCCAAGGTTGTATCAGCAAGCTGTCAAGCCAGAGCGACGATACTCTCAGATGATGGAATGACGAAGGTCTTTCATGTCTTTGACTCTGAGCCTGAGGCGATTCAAAAAGGCTACCAGAGAACGCTCAGGTTTCGCAAATTTGGTAGCGAGTTCGAGCTCGGCGGCGCAAATGCGATAAGGGAAGAATGGCGTCTCGACCACATCACTTTCTCATATGTAACAGACGCTGCGAAAATTAACAAGCCAGATGTGCTTGATTGGATTGAAATCGTATTTCCTGCCCCGCCACACTTTAAAATTGATAAAGAGCGATATGACGATTGTCTATCAAAGCTTCGACTGTTTGTAATGTCAGTATATGATTGCGACGCACGAGCAGAGTTATTGACCGGACTTAGAGATAGAATTCAGTCAATTCTGGAAATCCAGCATACTATCATGCCTGAGATGCAAGAGGCCATCGGAAGCGTTCTCTGCGATCTCAAAGACCAGACCTTTGTGCTGAGGAATGTCGACAAGCTGCACAGGCACGGTTCCTTGACTTACATGCCGACGCTCTTGCGTCACCTGTTTGGCAAGGCGGAGCTTGTGAGTGACATCCGGGCCACAGTCGCCACGTCAATGCTGGTAAAAATAAATACAGATATTAGAAATGAAGATGAGCGTCTTTCAGGCGAAGCTCTTTCTGAAACGAATTATATCAGGCACAAGAATCAGCTTGAAGATGCTCTAAAGAAATGTGCCGTGTTGACAGAAGCCATATCCTTTGCTTCATCCATCAATCGAGAAATATACACGCAGCTCGTGATTGCTATAGAGTCTTTGGCGGATCTGCAGGAGCGCCGGTTTGCAGATAGCGACATCGCTGACTCGATTGCTTCCGCCCTTTGCGCTGTGATGCTGAGCTACGCGAAGCTGCACGCAGCGGCGCAAAACCGCGACGACTTTCATATGTTTAAAACGTCTGATGACCGAGTTCGTTCTATCGTGCGGGCATGCATGCTTCGAGGCGTGCAGAACTCTGCAGATGTCAATCGGCGAATCGCTGGCATGGCCACGTTGGCGCTCATCACGAGCGTGGATGAGGTTTCGGAAAGCCTCCCGGCCGTTATTAGCGCAATCGATTCTGTGACCAAAGCTCATGTCAGGGATTCCAGCGACCGCGAGGCCGTGGTTGCCGCAGGCGCCGATGCATGTGGTTTGTTGTTTGGCCTGCCGTGGCCACGTGGCGCGACGGGTGGCGGCGGCCATTCGTCGCCACGTGACGAAGCAGCAACGGCCATTGCGAAGCACTGGAACAACACCTCGAGCAACGTCGTGCGACGTGCCTGTGCACGAAACCTCTCGGAAGGACTTTATCGAGGAGTGACCCCGGCCAGCATCTTAAAGTGCTTAGATCGCCCAACGGGATTCCGTGCAATACAACAAAGTCTAACACGTGCCGAGCGGGGTTCTCTAAGGTACTATCGCGAGAAAAGGGAAAAAGAGAAGTTTCCAATCGACCTGCCAAGTCAAGCGCTGTTGCTCGCATTAGACGACTGGGAGCTGTTACCCAACCTCGAGATAAGCGAAGAGTACAAAGACCACTATGAATGTAGCACTCTTTCGCAAGCTCTGCTAGACTTTGTCACTGCCGAAACCCACGCCAAGCTCAACATCCAGCGGGCGCGACAGGAATTCGCGGTGGCCGCAACGTCGGTAAGAAAGTTGCCGGAGACCTTTCTGTCGAAGGACGTGACTGAAAAGCTGGCCCAAGGCATTGAGGCTCGAGCCTTATGTTGCGCCCTCGGAGACCCTAACAGCGAAACCGATAAAACAATTCTGGCGGCGGCTGGCGCCTTTGGATCACTTTTTGCAGCCATGACCGTTCCGGAAAACCATCCTTCCGATCCCGATTCAAACTTCGCGGAGGCGATGGATGCGCTGTTCAGCGGGATCGCCCTCTCAGAATATTGGACAGGTGCCAAGGACTGGCCACCGCAGTTGACCAGGAAGTTCAACCTGGCGCTCGACTGCGCGCCAAAGGCAGGCTCAATCACATTTTCCGAATTCTGCGAGAAGAGCTTACGTCCTTTGATACCGAAACCCCCGCTCCCTGCGCTTGACATCCCTGAGGGCCCTCCACCGCCCGTGGGGCACCCTATCGACATATTGGCTCCTATCAGGATGATCGCTAGCCTCGGCATTCCGCTTCTGTCCGGCTTCCTTGCGGCAAGGCGTCTCCAGGATGCGATGGGGAGGGTCCGGCAGTTGGTCCCGAAGCTGAGGGAGTTCCCGATGCGCCCCGTCGGTATCATTGCGGTTGCCCGGGCATTGCAGTGGTGATGATCGGTCAATCCGTGCCTGTGACGAAATCGCCTATTCCGGTTCTGTCAGCTAACCCTGGGTTCTTGGGGGACAAGGTAGTTCACGCATCCGTGCTGGAGACGATACTCGCGGATGGAAATCGCGCATTCGGAATTGAAGCCGCTGACGACGGACTGTCGTTCGTCGAAATGTCAGAGGAATTGCTTGGAAGCTTCGCCCTCTCCGTGGAGCAATATCGCAACCCCGTCCTTTTCCACCAAATCCTGGCCGGCGGCCGCCGCGCCGGACTCGTCGGACCGGCGCAGACTTTCACGACCTGCCACACGCCAGACGCCTGCCCGGCCGCCTTTGCCGCGATGGCAAGTGCGGTCGGCACTTTCTTCCCCCTGTGGGACCGGATCGCATCGCTCGCTCAGGGCGGAAAATGGCCAAGGATGCCACTCGCCGAGAAGGATTTCACATCCGCTAGGGGCGTTCTGGCCGAGCTGGGGCAGCGGCCGGGCGAATACGTACTGCTGCACGTCCGAGCGCTCGCGAGGGACCCCTCCCGCAATCTGGACGCCGATAAATATTTCGCGACCGCCGAGCACATCCACCGCAGTCTCGGCTTGGCGACCTTGTGGATAGGTGACCGTCACAAGGCCCTGCCTTCCTCCCCCGCGATCATCGATCTCTCAAATCGCAGCCTGCCAGTCCGCACCCTTGCCGCGTTGGCCGCGCTGGCCCGCGCCTTCATTGGGGGCGACAGTGGGCCGCTCCATCTGGCGGCCGCCGCCGGGGCGCACGTCGTCTCCGTGGACCGCCGCGACGGCCCGCTCAACCAAGGCTTCGGACCCTTTTGCCCTCCCGGTCGCGGGGTGAAGCTCGCGCCGGAGGTCAGCACGCCGCGCGCCATTCTCGACGCGGTGAAGTGCGCCTCCCAATCGCCTGTCGTGAGATCCGCCGGCAGCGCTCCGCTTCCCCCGCTGCCGCTCCGCATCACGAAAGGCTACGCCGGGGTACCCTTCTACTCAAGCATCGCGGCGGGCCCCAGCTCCAGCAGGATCATAGACCTTTATCGCCGGGACTTGAGGGATGTCACTCCCGGCGCCGACTATCTTCCCTTCAGGACTCGCCATTTCCACTCCGCGGTAACGTTTCTGGCGTCCCTTGGAGTGCGAGGGGTCTCAGTCTCAGCGCCGTTCAAGGAGAAAGCCATGGCTTTCGCGTCCTCATTGCACCCGGTGGCACAGGCGGTGGGCGCGCTTAACACGCTGGTTCGCCACGGCGACGAGTGGCGCGGCTACAATACCGACGTTGGGGGCCTGACCGCGTGCCTCGAAGAGATCGGATTCGGCGGCGGCTGGGCGGGGCTCCGGGCACTCATCCTCGGCAGCGGAGGAGCCGCCCGCGCCGTAGCATTCGCTCTCCTGCGCGGGGGCGCCGTGGTGAGTGCTTACAGCCGGAACGACTCCACTTTGTCGAACCTGTGCCGGACCTTCGGCGCCGCACCGGTGACGCGCCCAGCAATTGCATCCCAATCCTTCGACCTGGTGATAAACGCCACCGGTGCGGCGGGTCACGATCCCACCCTCGCGGAGCTCTTAGAGAGGCTGGCGCCATCCCGGGTCGGTCGGTATCTGGATCTGGGGATCGGCGAAGACTGCCGCGCCAGCGTCAACCAGATACGAAGCCGTGGCATTAGGGCTCATGACGGCTGGAGGATGCTCGAGGCCCAGGCGCGCCTTCAGATCGGCTTATTTACGGAGAACCCCGATCCTGTCTTCCAGCGCGATTTCGCAGTTCGCGCGCAGGCGCAGGCGAATTGAGCGACGCCTGGAAATCGCCATTCGAGCAGGGCGGGCCCCTCCGACGCCTCGAGCAATGGGTTCTGGCGGCCGCTAGCGCCGCGTTGGCGAGGCTGGGGGGACGAATCCAAGCCAGGATGAATATCGATCCATCCTCGTGCTGGCATGACCCGCGGTTCGTCGCTCGCTTCGGAGCGAGCGACCTCGCTGCGCCGCTTCGCCACCTCCATTGGCCCGACTGCGGCGACACGGTTCGTCGCGACATGCTGCTTCTCCTCGCAGGCGCTGTCGCGAGGAACGGAGTCGAGGGCGCCGTTGCCGAGGTCGGCATTCGCCAGGGCATGACGGCAGAGGCGTTGCTGGCCGCCCTCCCCGCCCGACAGTTTGTGCTAATCGACACGCTCTGCGGATTTACCCGCGAAGACTTGGCGGCAGAAATGGCTGCCACAGGCCAGAAAGTCTGCCAACCCTTTGCGCCTGACCCTCGGGCGACGCGTCGCCTCCTCGAGAGGGTCGCCAAGCGCCCGAACATACGGCTGATTCAAACGGATGTTGCGGATCTGGAAGGGTGTGACCTGAACGAGCAAAATTACGCGTTGGTTCATATAGATGTCGATCTGTGGCGTCCGGTAAGCGCGGCCCTCGCATATTTTGGGACGCGGATGCAGGCTGGGGGCTACATTGCCGTCCACGATTATAATGCATGGCCCGGCGCCCGCATGGCTACGGACGAATTCATGGCTACAGGACTCGCAAAGGGATTTGTTCCAATGCCCGACAAAAGCGGGACCGGCGTCATCCTATTCTGAGCTATTGGCACGAGCGACGTGTGGGGTTCAGGCACGTAGGGATGTCATTGAGCGCGCGCCCACAACGCCCTCGGCCATTGGTAGGGGCAGAAATCCCTCCCCTTATTTCGCAAGCGAGTTCCGCAGCCTTGGCCAATATCTTGGCCGGCTTAGAAAGGTCACACTCCCATGCGATCAAGACCCGCCAGCCCGCTCCCGTGAGATCGTCCCGATTCCTTGCATCGCGGGCGACATTGCGATCGAACTTCTCCAACCAGAATGCGGTGTTTGACTTTGGAGTGCTGGCCACCTTGCACCCCGGGTGCCGGTGCCAAAAACAGCCATGAACGAAAATAACGACTTTATACTTGGGTAGCACGATGTCTGGCTTCCCGGCGAGTCGCCTGCCGTGAAGCCGAAACCGAAAGCCCAGGCGATGAAGCGCCCTTCTCAAAGCCACCTCCGGCTTCGTATCTCGCGAGCGGATTCTGGACATCCGCACTGACCGTTCGGCTGGGGTCAGCGTGTCAACCATTACTAGCTACGCGTCGGGCCCGCGCGCTCGGCCAGCTCATAAAAGGGCAGCCCACGGATAACCTCCCCGGGTGCATCGAACGACTTGTACAAGCATTCGTGGACTTGAAGTGATTTTATACGCTCGGCGAGTTCGCCGGCGTTGCCAGTAAGCCCGAGCGCCGAAAGCTCCGCGGGCGTCACGTTAGGCACTTTATGGATGAACCAGCTCAAGAGAGGCTCGCGATAATCCGTCGCGTTCACCTTGAAGTGCCGGAGATACTGCGAGGCGAGGATGACGCCGGTGCCGAATTCGCGGCCCTGAAGGAGCAGCTTGCGGAGGACGTCGAACTCATATCGCATGATGTTGTCGGCTTCGTCCACTAGCAGGTATGAATCAATGACTCTCAGTTGAGGGTCGTTCCCAATGAAAGGGCGCTTCGGCGTGCGAAGCATATTCTCGTAGAACATGTTCAGCATCACCGCGACCAGCATGTTCTTACTGCGATCATCTTGGCCAAGGGCATCCAGCGAGATCACCACGACTCCATCGAGGAATTCATCGAACGGGACTGTCTCGCTGATTCGTGATGCAAATACCTCCATGTCCACGAGATCGTCGATGATCGCCATTGGAGAGTCAGTCTTTCCGTCCAGCAACTCGCCGTAGGCAGCGTGGACGTCGTACAGCGTCGGTTGCTCGCCTGGAAGGCAACTGTCATAGGCAGCGCGCACTGCACGCTTGAGTTTGTCCCGCTGCACCGGTCCAATTCCTGAGTATATTTTGTCCAGGACGTCGGCAAAGAAGCGGAATCGATCCAGCCATGGCGTGGTCGCTTCGGCCATCGTGCTGGTATCGAACAAGTTCAACGGCAAGTGATGGGGCTTCACCACGCGCGCACCCGTGGCGCTCACGAATTCAGGACTACTATAGTCCCGCTTGTAATCAAAGATCAGGAAACGAGGTCGTATTCCGCGATTGGAATTCGCGGAATCGCTGATTTGAAAAATGAGCGACTTGAGCAGCTGCGTCTTGCCGGTACCGAGATCGCCGACGACACCCATATTGAGCTGATTCAAACGAGTGTCGGAGATGTTCAGCGTGACGTCGCCCCGGCGGAAGGTATCCACCGTCACGCCGATTTCCAGCTGGACGCCACTCGGGTCGATCTCATCCATGGGTTGGACGATTGGCGTTTTTGCCGCCTCGCCCGTTGTCGCAGCTGGCTCGACCGGGGGAGCTGGCGCTGCTTCGGCGGCTAGGGGTTCAGGATCACCAACCGGCGGGACCGAATCTGGAGCATCTGGTTCGTCGGCGGGCTCGATTTGCTGGATGGCCGTGGGGAACAACTCCCACGAGCCCAACCGAGCACGCACGCTGTCGTAGAATTCGAGTGGGTCACCGCCCACTATCTGGCCTGCGTCACCGCTGCCGATGGTGATCGTTTCATCGAAGCCGTCCTCGTCCTTATCCCGCACCCCGCTACGAGGACTGTCATCGACAATTATCAGGCGGCCGCGCTGGTCCACGGAGACGCAAGGCTTGGGCCCGAGAATCTCGGCGGCGACCTGTTCATGAAGGGATGACCATTGCGATTCCTTGCCCAGCACGTCCGGATGCTGGCTATAGACTCGCATGCCAAATCCGATGATCGACAATAGGAGGTGCTGGAAGCCGAGCGCCCAGGCAATCGGCTGCCCCTCGTGGGGCAGCATGGCCGATAGTAGTCGGGAGAAAGTTCGGGCTTGCTCTAGCGCGTCGATCACTTCGGAAGCCGGGAAGACCGAGCCTGGGCGGCATTTCACCTCTACTGGCGTGAGGTGGATGCGGACTCCCCCCGTCCCACTCGTGATGCCGATGACTAGGAGATCAGGACGGGACAGGGAGGCATCCTTGCGGTCCTTGCCAAGCGACTTCGCCAAATCGGAGAAGTATCCGCGGAAGGGATCCACCGGAACTATAATGCAGGTCTTGGTATCCTCGCCATCGTCCTGGACGACGCGGACTAGGCTATCCCCGATATTTGAAAGGCGAAAACGATCCTGCAGCAGTCGAACGGCAACGAACAGGCCCAGGTCGCCGGTTGCGCCGGTGTTGTCCCCGGCGAGGCCGCGGATCGTTGGGATCCCGCGCCTCGCAATCTCCAGGAGTACATCCTGGACCTCGTCTGGCTCGATGGTGGAGCAACCCGGCAATCGTGCGAGGGCGCTGGAGAGTGCCTCCCGGTCCGCCTGTTTCACGCGCGACAGCAAGTAGTAGCCGTTGGTGTCTCCCGCGCGATGGGAGTATGATGGCATGTCATAGTCCCAGAGGTAGGCATCCTCGAGCCACCCGCCGAGAAAGCATGCGGGATCGATTGCGGATGACGACACTGCAACGAAGTCGGTCTTGCGTGTCTCGAGCATCTCGCGGACGGCATTCACGTTCGGCGCGAACCTCATCCCGGTGCGGCGCTCGCCTAGACTCTCAATTGTCCCAACGCAGGCAGCAACCTTGTCCGCCAGCACATCTCCGGAGGCCGGGGCGGGGGCCGACTGGCGGCTTTCGCTGAGAAAAGCGCCGGGTAGCTGCCGGCGGACACGATGCCGGAGCATGGCGCCGTGGCCCAGTGGTGATCTTCCCGGCACTGCGGCAGCACTTGGCTCCGACATGTCGAGCTGCGCAATGATTCCAAGATCGGGGTGCGCATTGGGGGGCTGGCCGTCGTACCATTTGACGTTGTTGAAGGTATCCTCGGAGAGGTTGGCAATGGTGGCGTCGTCGGGCCGGGAGGCGCCGTCGCGGTGATCATAGATCTCAACGAAACGAGCACCAACGGCCTGCCGAGGAGACCGAGGGCCGACTTCCCGATACTTGTGGGAGCACCAGCTTATCAGCCCCTCGTTGCAGGCGTCGGTGGTGCCGCCTGCGCTTGTGACCACTACGCTGACCGTTGGCTTCGCTGACAAGAGACCGGAGACATCCTCCAGCGCCCGTGCTACCTGGGCGGCGCTAAACCCCATTGATATGCCGCCAACTGAGATGCCGAATCCTTCGCCAAACGGCGCGGCCTTTGATCGATGGGGAAGGCGGCCTAGCCGGTCCCCGTTCCAGAGCACTGACCAATAGTCGGTGCCATTCTCCACGGCGAGGAAATCGACTTTCTCGATTCCACCGGGCGAGCGCAACGACAGCGTGAATAAGTCGGGTACGCAGTCGGGATCGAGCACGCTAACGGCTGGACATGGATTGCCGCCCACCTCGGCCTCGAGCAGGATGCGCTGGGCAACGGAGTGCCAAGCTACCCGCAAAGGATGCAGAGGCGACAGTATGATCGCGTCGGGCACCCGGGAAATCGTCCTCCGGTCATCCTCGAGCGACGTGATGATTCCGACATCTACCCAGCAAGCAACATCGGGCTCGGCTGCCAGCCAAGCTTGATAAGCGTCGAGATATTGCTCCACCAAGCCCGTGAATTCCTCGTCGCTCGTGAGCCACCTCCCCAGTTCCGCCGACTCCATCAGCCCTGTCTGGTCCCCGCTACCGCGAATTCGTGTCGCGAGTTTCTGCCGGGCTTCCACGAAGCTCACGGGAGGCTGGAATTCGGAAGCGTCGGGTCGGGGATCGTGGAGGAAGCGGCCAAGCGAGAAGGTTGGTCCCGTGCCGGTTCCCCATACAGGTTGTACCCAGGCATCGACGTAGTCGTCGGCGAGGGCGATCGGCAGGTAGGACTTAGCGGCGGACTCCTCCGACAGCATCCAGTCCTGCAAACTAGAAGCCCGCGCGCTACGGTTCAGCTGGACAACCGGCTTTGCGTCGGATGGTTCGATGGCCCTGCGATTAGCGCGTATCAGCCGCTCGAATTCGCTTCGGCATCCTAGTTCGACGACATCCTCAACCGCGACGAAGACGCGGCAGGTCTCATGGTAGACGGAACCGTCCGGAAGTGGCTTGGTAAAGCCGATGTCGACTTGATAGTTGGTCTCCGCCTCCACCTCGATCTGGTGGAAGCCCTCGCGGACTGGGCGAATGACTAGTTGTTGGGCGGTTTCCCCGCGTTCAGCCCCGTCGTCCGCCGTGCCGGACGCCGCCGCATCGAGTTCGACGCCAGGGGACGTAAAGACGAGTAACTCATAGCGTCCCCCGCCAGGGACCACCAGGCTCGTCTCTAGTCCAGGAGCACCTTTGGGCGCGCGCGTTGGCTTCCGGGGCGGCGTGAGCTTCCGCGCTAGGCGAGCGGCAACAAAAATACCGGGCTGCCATGTCGCTAGCGAAATGACCTTCAGGGCACCAGGCTTGAAGTTGTCGGCCGACGCCGCGTATCGCAAAGGAGCCTTATGGGTGGGCGGCGCTTCGTCGAGGAATATCACTTCCTCGTCCCCTCCGGCCATAACTTCGCCGATCTTGTTGCCCTTGCCGAGCTCGATCGAGACTGCGGTAGCGGCGGCATCGGGCCCCACGGTCTCGAACGTCAGCGCCACCTTGGCAGCCACGAGGACCGGCATCCCTTTCGCCAGCGGAACAAGAGCGTTGGAGCACCCCATCCGAATATCGCCTTGCGCCGCGGTGTCCTCGGTTAGCAGTTCCGACCACTTCTCAGATGTCAGCGCGCGCCACCAGTCCGGCGCTGCCGGAACCTCGAGTCCGCTACCCGGCGCATAATATGCGGCCGTCGCCCGCTCGAAGGCGGTAGGGAGGTCACATGCCTCCCGCAAGTGCCCGAGGAAAGCGTCTAGATGGCGGGAATCTTCCTCTGTGGCATTCTCCTGGGCGCGGCGGATGCCTGGCCCAAAGCCGTCTGACATGGCATCGGCGATCTTTTCGAGCACGGCGACTTGCTCACGAGACGAGACCTTGCCGTCTCGCATCGGGGGCATGCCGCACGCCAAGCTCAGCAGTTGAGCACCTGTAAGAGCGCCCGTGCCTGGATCTATGGAAAATAGCCTCGACAGCAGCCTCCACGAAGCGCTGCGCTGCGTTCGCTCGGCGTCCATCTCGTCGGCCGCCGAAGCAGCTCGCGCCACGAGGTGCCTGGCATCTTCGCGTTGGGATTGCTCATGAATGCCAAGTCGAGCGAGCGCAGTGCTGACGAGGTTTTGGATGAACTCATCGGCCCACCAATCCTCGAACGGTACGTTGCCGCCATTGCTCGCTGCGGCGACGCCAAACTCGTCGGTAGTAGAGGTGACCGAGCGCATGCTGTGCTGTCCTGGTGGAACCAGCGCGAGGAATGTTGGCTGCGACGGCGAATTCCGCAGGTTCAGGAGGTGAGTGTCATCGCAGCGACCTGGCACGCCTACCGGCGGGTTCTCTTCTCCGGGCGGCAGTTCCTGAAGCTGCAGCAGAATCGGTACAGTCATGGCGGGATTTGAGTTCTCGACTAGGAGATCGTAGACGCTGCCGAGAATCTCGATCGGAGGGCCATGGAAAATAAGACGGACTTCGCCTTCGCCTCGTCCGGAGGACTGAGAAAGCTTCTCACGGACAAGGTCTGCGATCGTGGATGCTAGTCGGTTCATGCCTGTTGGTCCTGCGCGGCCGGAAAGGGTGGGACCAGCAACATGCCGCTTTCCGCGTCCGGGCTGTCGAGGACCAATCCGAGCATTCTAAGTTGATGGCCCAGGTCGTTCGTGGCGATCTCGCGGTAATCGACGGCGGCACCGTAGCCGGCAAGGTGTTGCGATAGCCGACGAACAGAGCGCGGTCCTGTCGTCCCTGCCAATGCGCAATGCACGAGTGCAAGGACGCTCACCGGCCCAAGAGCAACAACCCAAGGGCTCGAGTTGCTCGCGCCGCGCTTTCGCAGCGCAAATCCTTGATCGTATCCGCGTAGGACCGGGTTTGCTGCCTGTCTTTGTCCAAGGACGTGGCGTGCAAACTCCATGATGTTCGAACCAATTCCCTTTTTGCACAGGAGCGTACGCGTCTCGCGTTCGGAGACGTCGGCGAGGATTTCGCGGATTCCCGTCGCCGCGAGGGTCGCGGAGTTAGCTCGAAGCACTTCGCAGGCCTGCGCGACAGTCTCCGCAGAGGAGAGTGGAGGGACGGCGATCTCTGTAGAGTGCAGCGCCCACAGCACGGCATTGATCCCTAGGCGCGCCTGCAGAAACGCGGACGCCCGGTCCTTGATTCCCGGCAAGGCGCGGTCGCCATAGGATAGGAACTGGAAGTTGCTGGGATACATCGCCGCGCGTGCCTGGACCGCGTCGAGCGGTCCTGCCCCCTCCATTGCCGATTTTAGACAGTCCCACGTGCGGGCATGGACCTCACAAAGCCAGGCGACGTGTGCGACGGAGGCGAGGCGGACGATTGCCTCCAAGAGGCTTGTCCACTGCCGGCGCGTCATTGCTTCCTTGGCCGAAATGATAGCCCGGAGGTCGCGAACGAAGCGCCCGGCTGGGTAGTCGAGCCCTTCCCTATCGGCAGGGTCAAGTATCTCCTGTTCTTCGGGCTCGAACGCTGCCCATGACGGTTGGGGAACCCACGCCGCTATTTCTGCCTGGAGAAAGCGAGCGAAGATGTCGTCATTGTCGGAGATGGAAAGGGCATCGAACAAAGCCTGCCAAGTATTCTGCGCAGCGGTGGAATCTGGCGACCCCAGCCAGACCATGCGGCGAACTAGGGCACCGGCGGGCCACGAATTGCTGCTCAGGCGGGCCGAGCCTGAAAAGACTGCGGCTTGCGGTACGAGCGGCGTTACTTGGACGAAACGCTTGGAGGACTGGTTGGGTAGCTTTGGGCTCTCCAGGACAGAATGTAGTAACATGTGGAAGGTGTCGGCGTCGAGGGTCGCTGCCTCTGGCTTAAGCGACCGATCCCTATGACGCTGCACCTCCCTGTCGAGGTCTCGGCCACGCTGGGGCACTGTGCGCTCAGTCGCTTCCTCAAGGCCTGCGTGTCGATAGAGCGAGGAAAGGATTACCTCGGAGCTCGCATATTCGGGCGCGGGGGACATGGCGAGCACGGAGTCCTGGTAGGACGGGTGTGACGTCCGCCAGGGTTCCTCGCGAAACTTGGCAAGCGTCATCGTCTCGTCCCCCCGGTGCGGACGCCAAAGCCGCTTCGACGCTGGACGACAGCGCTCCCGCTGGAGCCAATCTTGATGCGAGCGCGATCGAGGACCAGACGGTCGCGGACTATCGGTCCAGATAGGCGCGCTCGCGTCGTATCGAGCAGGGCTAGTACGGCACGCGGCAGAGAAGCCGGAGACATTCCGCGTTCAAGCTCCTTCACGGCCTTGAAGAGATCGTAGGTCAGCGCAATCGGCTGCCCAGAACGACCATCGCCAACCATGAGGAAGGCGATAGGCGATGCCGGTCTCCCGGTCGTCTCCGGTTCAAGCGGTTGTACCGCCCGGGAGGGAACAACCAGGGTCGCACGCCTTATGGCGGGTGGAAGGGGTTGCCCAAACGTCGTCGTGAGCGAGATCTCAAAATCTTGGTTTCGATTCAGGAGCTGCTCGACTTCCTGCGCGACGTCGAACAGGTCATCGCCCGATGTATCCTCGGTAACGCGCTGGAATTCAGCGAGGATGAGGGCATCTAGCACTGCGGCCGTTCGGACGCCCAATGACCGCCGTACGAGCCGGCATGCGAAGTCCCTGATGAGCCGTTGAACATTCGTGGCTGAAGCTGGTCGCCTCCGTCGAAGGGCGGGGACTGAAAGCGTCCCATCAAGCCTTGCCAACCGCTCCAAAAGGTCAATCTCGGGACGGGTCAGCACGTGCAGACGTCGAACATATTCCAGCCCCTCCTGGACGGAGCGGCTGAACCGCACATCGATTTCCCGAAGTGCAAATCGGCTATTTCGTGTTGCTTGCACCTCAGTGTCCGGGTCGGCCAGCGCTGGGTCGAGCAACTCGGCAAGCGCTTCGAGCGCGCCGCTGATCATGGCCGGAAGATACGGCGTCCGCCGCGACAATAGGAACCATGCCAACCCCATTGCCGTGTTGTCGTCGTCGAGGCCGAGTTCCTTGATGTCCTTCACGAGCGTGGGTCCGGCATTGCGCTCCCAGGAATGGAATAGGGCATGTTGGTATTGGCTCGACACCAGGTTAAAGATCGCGGTCGATTCTTCCTTTGCGGGCTTTCCACCGCGGCGGGCTACGTCATCAAACCGGGCCAGCTTTCCAGCCCACTCGCAGGGTTCTAGGGCCGCATCTCGTGGCGCCGTTCGATGTCCTGCCAGGAGATAGGAGGCCAGGGAGAATAGGTCGCGAAAGCTCCAGCGCTTGCCGCTGGAAATTTCGAACCATCGCAAGATTTGCAGGAGCGATGATTCCTCGCGCTCGTGCGCTAACCTTCCTCGGCTTCCGCAAAAGGGACAGCTTGCCCCGCCTGGGCATGTCCCAGGTTCTGCCCACTTTCGCTCGTCAAGCGCCGTCCGCAAGAGGCTGCGGGCTGGTTCTTGTCCCCCATTCGACGGTGCCAGCAATAAAGACTCGGCGTCCATTGGCCACACCGCTACGTCGGGAAATCCCGCCAGTGGCCAGCAGGATGGTGCATCCGGCGCTAAGCTGACGGCCCGCGTGACTGCCTCCAGCAGGCGCCGCAACCCGTCGCGCTCGCTGTCGATCGCCTCGATCAAAGCATCATCGAGAACACCACGGTTCACGCAGCACAGGTAAACTTCCGACGCGCCGGCAGCGCGGGTGGCGTCCAAATCGTCGAGCAAGAGTCGCGCCGCTTGCTTGCCCGCCGAATTGACCACCGCGGAGGCATCCTGGACGATCGACAAGCCAAGGCTTCCAGCTTGGGAGCCCGGCTTGGCTGCTTCCACCCGGACCAGCCTGGGAACCGCCGCACCCTCGGGGGGGAAGAAGGAGTCGCGAAGGCCGGCGAGAAGTTTTCCGCCCGCGCCAAGCGACTCATCTAGCCATTCCACAGTCGACTCGATTGCCTCTGTCTTTCCGTTGCCGGGACCGCCCACCAGCAACAGGATACGCGGTGCTTCCCCGGGCCTCACCACCAGCGCACTCGCCCACTCCTGCAGCCGGTGCAGGAGGTTTGTCTCGAATACTATTTGCCCAGGTCGGCCACTTGCCTGGTCGAACAGGCGACGGACGCCGCCCGAGCGATTCCCTGCCCAGTTCAATAATTGCGCCGGGAACGGCGCCGCATTGGCTTCCTCTGTCATCGTTCTCCTTCAGGCGTTCGCCACAGCAGGGACCTTCTCGTCCCTGTCGCCGAACAGCGATTTTGTGAGCGCGACCTCCTCGAGGAGATTCCTGAGCGCGGTACCGATCGCGCGCGCGAGGTATGGGGGCACCGCATTTCCAACCTGCGTGTAGCGCGGGCACTCCTTTGTGCGGCGATCCCCGCCCGTGGTGTACTTCCCCTTGAATTGGAACGAGTCGGGGAACGACTGGAGACGCGCGGACTCGCGGACAGTAAGGATCCTGGGCTCCGAATAATGCAGGATGTCGTCTGGGAGCGTCGTCACAGTGGGCGCTGGCTCGTGGCTCGCCATAGGGTAGATGCGATGCTTCTTTAAGCCGTAGGTCTTTCGGCTCGCGTCATCCATGCGCACGCCCTTGCGGCACTCTGCCAGGATGCGTGCGAACCTCTCGCGAACATCGTCTCGGTGGCGGGGGAGGCGCATGCTATCCATGACCCCCTCGTGTCCCGCCTGCATGAGGCGCTGGTATGCAGTTGTCGGCCCCTCGTATCTTGCCTCCTTGAAGCCTGCTTTGGAGTCCGGATCGACGCAATCGACCAGCTGCTTTCCCTTAAGCTCAAGGTCGGAGAGGGCGCTGGCGGCGCCTACCGCCTCTGGAAGGCCGAGCTCTTTGAGTTGCTTAACCCTCGCTTCCTCAAGAAGTTCGAATATCCTCCCTAGGCCGCCGTCCATCCACTCGCAGAGATCCCTGCGAACGCCCACTGCGATCAGGCGGGAGCGCCGCTGTGGCACGCCGAAGCGCGACGAATCAACAAGCATGGCCTCAACGTCGTAGCCGGCAAGGGATAGCCTCTCGACCAACTTGTCGTAGAAGGATTTGCACTTCTCAATGGGTTCGCCAGAGATCGGCAGCTCGACGACGTTACGGCGGGCGTGGGCTACCTTCATCCCGGGGACGTTTTCAAGGATCAGCGCCTGCGGCTTGATCGCGTCGACCATTTCCACGTACTTCTCGAACAGGAGGTTTCGTGGGTCATCCTCCACACGGCGACCGGCAAAGCTGAAGCCCTGGCAGGGTGGGCCACCGGCCAACACGTCAATGTCACCTCGAAGCTCAACCAAGTGCTCCTTATGGCATGCAAGGAGATTCTCGATGTCCCAAGGCTTCTTCTCCAGCCAATCTGGCCAGGCGAAGCTACCGCTTAGGGGAGGTCGTTCGATGAAATTGGCTGCGAAAGTCCTGAATGCCATCGGATCGCGCTCGACCGCAAACCTTCCTGTCAGCCCAGCTTGGAGGAGCCCGAGAGACAGCCCTCCGCACCCCGAGAACAAGTCCGCGAAACTATAAGACTTCATGGCCGAAAGTACCTCAGAGGCGCGGAAGACAGGGTTGGTTCGCGACCCCTAGGTCGCTCACGCTCCCCTTACCATAGCAACGTACCGGCGGCGCAATGGCCAATCCGCACCGACAACATCGCGTCTCACCGGTCGCGTCTGCTATGTTGCAACGGAACGGCGCTGCCGGCTCAGTCCGATCGCGCAGATCAAGGCTTCCGAAGGAGGAGGGGCCATGCGCTACATTGACGATTTCACCGACGAACGGCTGAAGGCATGGTGTATCCACTGCGGGGCAGCGATCGCCGACATCGAGAGCAACCGCGACCATGTCCCGACCAAGTCGCTTCTCACGAAGAAGCTCCGCGAACGCGGCGTCAAATTCGATCGCGGTGCCGACGACGAGTTCGGTTACCTGCCGCAGGTGGTCGTGTGCCGACGCTGCAATTCTGGCTTCTCGCCTGACGAGAACTACCTCCTCTGCGTGCTCCATGCGGTCATGGCTGGCAGCCTCTATCCTGATCCGGCCAAGCACCCCGAGGCAGCGAGGGTCTTGCGCAGCAACCGGCATGTCGTCCGTTCTCTCAAGAAACGGCCGGACGGACAGCTTCCGCTGTTCGACGATCCCCAGCCCTTCACGCTGTATCCCGATACTGAAAGGGTGCGGCGCGTCATCCTTAAGAACGCAAGAGGCCACGCCTATCACGAAATTGGCGAGCCGCTCCTCGATGCGCCCGTCCACGTCGCGTTCGTGTCGCTGGAGCAACTGAGTGCCGAGCAGCGGGGCGCATTCGAGTCGACCGCAACCGGGGCGGGTCTCGCCGCATGGCCGGAGGTCGGAAGCCGCATGATGGTGCACCTGATCGATGGGGAGGCCCTGGTCGGCGGTTGGATCGTGGTCGAGCCGAGCCGATACCGCTATTCGGTCGACTGGTCCGACGGCGTGACGGTCCGGACGGTGATTTGGGAGTATCTCGCCACTGAAACGCGTTGGGACAGCTAGGGGATAGGGGCGCGACGTGCTGGGCCCCGATACGGCCCAAGGTTACCTAGAAACGATGACGAAGGTCACAACGCCATGCCGACCGCCGAAAAGCGGCTGATCAGCCAGCGTGACCGCTATGTCCTTGGCGTGCGCCAGACCTGGCGGGGCTATGAGCGGGAGCTGTTAATCTCGCTCGTGCGGGCGCTGGATGTCGCCGCCTACAATCATCGCGTTGCCAAGAGCGCCAGGGACAAGGAGGCTGGCATCCGACTGCGCGGCGCTGCCACTGCGCTAGGCCCCTTTCTCGAGGCGGTCCGCGGCATGCCCGGTCCAATCCCATGGTTCCCGAGTAATCCGCAAATCACACCGGCCTTCGACAATCACCTTCTTGCCTGCGGCCGTTTTGCGGTCGCGATCCGATTGGCTGCCATGGAACGTTATGGCATGGCCACTACCAGATTCCTTGGTGATGACAGAATCCTGATCGAGGTGAGTTCCGACGTCGAGGAACGAGCCGAGGTCGAGGCGGCACATGCTGCCAATGATCGAGCCTGCATGGCCATGCAGGCTCGATGGCCGAATCTAGCGGCGGAGGTTCCGGAGGTTCGGCGCAGACTCGCCCAGTACGGTTGGGCGGACATGGGCTGGTTCATAGGCTACAACAACGACCAGTTCCTCGTGGATCATTACCGAACGCATGCACGGATTCAGGCCGCCGGTGTGGTCGAAGCCGAGGCCCTACCGGCGACTGGTTTGATTGGCGGGCGCCCGTTCAGCGATTGGAGCGAGGCCTCGACTGCCGCCTACGGAGCGGTGCTGCACCACATCGATGCGGCTGGTCGGCTGCACGAGCGCAAGCCTGAGCTGAACATGCGCGATCTGCTGACGATCTACGCGCGGCGGGACGATATCGTCGACGTGCTCATGGAGCGCGGCGATGATCGACTCCGTGCGCTGCAACTAATGGCGGGGCTGACACTGGATGCCGAGGGCGCGGCCTCCAGCGAAGAGCGGCATGAAATTCCGCTCCCCTATTATATCGACGCTGGGGAGCATTTCGTTCTCTTGCCGATGTTCGGTGGCCTGATGAATCCGCATGCCGGCTTGCTCGATCACCTTCGCCGCACTTATCGCGGCGACTGGGACAAAATCGTCGATGGTCGCGAACAGGTGTTCCGCGAGGACCTTCGACGGCTCCTGCCAGAGCCGCGATACAAGGTGCTCGAAAAGGGACTCAAGCTCCGCCGAAAGGACAAGACGACGCTAACCGATGCCGACGCGGTGGTCTTGGATCGCCGGACCGGCGTCATCGTGTTCGTGCAGATGAAATGGTACGATGTCCACGGCTTCAACCTAGCAGAGCGCGCCAGCCGCAGGGAAAACCTGCTGACCAAGGGCAACGAGTGGGTCGACAAGGTTCACGGCTGGATCGATGGTCGCTCGTGCGCAGAAATTTCCAGAATCTATGGCTGGGGAGAAGCCGCCGACTCCCCGCCCCAGCTCTTGGTGATGGCGCGGCACTCCACCCAATTTGCGGGAGAGACGCGACACGACACCCGCGCATCGTGGACGAGTTGGCATGCCTTGACCGAAGAAATGTGCGATCCCGCCTGCGATGGGTTTGTTGCCGCGGTCACCGCGAGCCGAAAGCGCAAATTAAGACGGGTTGATCCGAGTGGCCCAACGATCATCGAGGTTCCGGGCATGACCGTCGAGGTTCGCACCCGGCATGGCTGACTCCATGGGTCCCAATCCGCAACTAGCGGCAACTTTTCGGGATTACCGCCGACAACCAGCTATTCAGCAAAAGACCAAAAGCGGCCGCTGCCACTTGCGAAACGGTGTCGGCGCTGTCGCGTCACTCGCTGGCGGTTCGCTCCAGTTCGCCCAGCCTGGCCGAGCAGATGGCTTCGACAACTCGGCCGAGCTCCTCGACTCGCCCGCCCAGCCAAGTGAGTTCCTCTTCGTTGATGCGGAAATTTTTTGAATAGCGGGCTTTGACGTACGCTTCCTTGAGCTTCTGGAACATGGCGCGCTCTCGCTTCGCCTCGCGCGGCCAGACGTCAAACAATCGCCGGTCGATCCGTTCTGCTTGGGTGCGCAGGAAGCCCAGGTTGTGGACGTGGGGCGTGTAGAAGGTGCAGACCAGCAGGACGCAGTGATAGTAGCGTTCAGCCGCTTGGTGGAGCTGGAATGCCGCGATCTTGTCAGCGCCGTCGGCGGCGGCGATCTGGTAATGGCGGAAGAATTGCCGCCCGCTGGGCAGCCACTCGTCGAAATATTCCTTCGCCAGTGCCAAGGCCTCGGTCGGACTCCTAGGTTTTGGCTCGGCAAGGCCCGTCTCATCGCTCTGATAGAGCGCTATCCCCTGGCCCGCGATGTCCATGAAGAAATAGCGGCCCTGGCTGAGGCCGTCGTTTATCTCGTGGAGGCTGTGAACGATGAAGTTGACGGGCGTCCTCAGCGTCTTCGTGATCGCCAGCTCGCGGTTGAGCCGGTCCTCAGCGCCGGACCAGAATTCCACGCGGTCCGTCAGCTTCTGATGGTTGACGATGATGAGCAGGTCGAAGTCGGATTGATAGCCTTTGGCTGTGTGCGGCTCGTCGACCCAGCCGCCGTAGGCATAGCTGCCGTAGAGGATGACCTTAAGGATGCGTGCCTGCTTCTTCCAGTCGGAGGTGGCGATCGCGGTTGCGTCTCCGAATTCCTCGAACAGGATCTGGACTACGCGCTCCAGCTCGCGCCGCTTGGCGGCCGGAAGGTGATCGAGGTCGGTGCGCATCGCCCGATCCTATCCCGCCACGCGCGCAATGCACAGCCTTGCAGGCCTTTTCCACGTCCGTCGAAAAACGACAGGTGATCTATTGCTTTTCAACATTATCCGTGATTATCTCGCTTGGCTCACCACCCTGGTGGGCCGAGGCTTGACAACCTCGCGACTATGAGCCGCCTCGACCCTCCGGGTCGACCGGATGGCGAGCGCGCACATTCAGGTCATTCGACCTGGAGGCGCTCGCGGCTATTTGGTCGCAGCTTGTCGACGTCCGGTTCTCGCCGGCCGCACCGCCTCGAAACATGGAGACATGACCCCGGGGGCGGGGCGTCTCCGATCGTGGAGAAGAGCCGATGCGAGCGGATTGCAGAATTTCGGGCCGCGCCAGTGGGGGCCGGTGCTTAAAAATGGGCCTCTTCCGCCGATCGCCTGCCTCGACTGAGGCCGCGCTGGCCTGTCGCTGACCGAAACCCTTCCTCTTTTTTCGGAGCGGCCATGCCCGAGACCCCTTTGCAATACGGGCCCGCGTCCGTCGAGCGACTCCGCAATGCCGCGATGCGGCTCGCGGCCGAGCTGGACGAGGTTCGCCTATTCCAAGCCGCGGCCCATGTCTCCATGGGCGCCGATGCCATCAGCCGAGGTCCAGCCCCGGAATTGAGCGCCGAGCAGCTGCGAACGGACATCGAGCTCGAGTTCGAATTCGACGAGCACGGGCGAGTCTGGATGATTCGCGAGGGTGATTGCCACATCATCGGGCGGACCGAGGCCGTGTGCCTGGAAATGCGAAAATTTCTCGCGAACGTCGCTTTGGGACGCGATCGCTAGAGCCCACAGGCGGCTTCTCGAAAGCGCAAACGTACGACCAACCTCGTCGTTGGCGGAAGGCGGCTGCGCGCCGGCGAGAGGGAAGGGAGGGGATGAGGCGGCTCTGCGTCGCAGGCCGATGAATGAAATTGGTCTGGGACGGTCCCTCGAACTGAAAGCCTCCAATGAGCCGTCGTCCCAAATCCGAAGTGGTATCGCTCGAAGATACCCGCTGTGCCAAGCGCGCCATTCTCTTCCTCGCCGCGACGATGTCCGGTGCGAACGGTCACAGTCTAAGGAGGAACGCCTGCCCCATTCCGGGCCTGAAGTATTTCGCAGGCCCGAGGGTAGATATCGCCGTCGCCGCCGACGGCTTGCCGTCGGAGCGCGAGATCCTGGCGTGGGTCCGCCACCGGCAAACGACGTGCATGATTGGGCGGCTATGCCGGCGTGGCGAGAAGCAGGCGCTGCTGATCGACGTCTATCTTGCGGACGGGGGCGTTGTGGCCCTTACGGGATACAGGCTCGCCTTTTCGGAAAACGGCGAGCGATGGCTCGTCGGCGGCGCCGAGGACCCGGTTGCTCTGCGGCTTCGCCCGGAGGGGCCTGTCCCGACGCTCGAGCCTCCCTTCGCCGACGAGATCGAACGCGTCGCCGCCAAGGCGAGAGCCGACGAGCAACTCGCGGCATTTCTCGAAAGCTGATGAGTTCCGTCAGAAGGTCGGCTTGTCCTTCTTCCGATGAAGCCAGTCTACCTCGGCGCGGATCGCGAGCAGGCAGGCGTCGCGAGCCATGTGTCCTTCCCCGGCGGCGTCACCTGGAACGAGGCGGCGCCGACCCTTGGAACCGGACGTTGACAAGCTGCGACTATGTCCAGCCGCGAGCGCCTTTAGGCCGTGGGGCCCTGGACATGCGCGCTCGCCATCCGGTCGACCAGGAGGTCGAAAGCCGGTTCATAGTCGCGAGGTTGTCAAGCCTCGACCCCTGCTGGGAGCGGGGCGTCGAAAGCCTATGCATTTCGAAGAATGAAGGCAAGCCGCTCATCGATTGCGATAAGCGATCATCGACTTCGCTCGAGACGGATAGGGGATGGAGGCCCGGCTCTGCGCCGCTCGCCGATAGATGAAAATTGGCCGGGGCGGGCCCTCCAACCGGAAGCTCCCAATGAACCTTTCTTCTCAAGCCGGAGTGCTGTCGCTGGACGCGGCACGCCGCGCCAAGCATGCACTGCTCTTCCTCGGCGCTACGATGTTAGGCGGGCAGGGCCAAAGCCTCAGCCGCTTCAGCTCCCCCGTTGCGCCGCTTAGATATTTCCAACGTCCCGATATCGACATCGGCATCGTCCGCGGTGCCGGCCCTCCCTCTCGCGAGGTCGTCGCGTGGGTAAAGCGGCGGCAGGTCGCCTGCATGATCGGCAGACTCTGGGAGCGTAAGCCCTTCGCCGAGCTCACCGTCGACACCTATTTCGCCGACGGCGCCGGAGCCGGCGCCTTACATGGACTTCATCTTTGGACGGCAGACTATGAGCGATGGTGGCTGGTCGGACGGCTCTCCGATCCGCTGCTCCTGGCGCTCACGAGGGACGGCCCGGTTCCGTCCCTCAGCCGCCCGTTCCGCGACGAGGACGAGCTGGCCCGCGGCAAGACCAAGGCCGACGAGCTCCTGTCAGCCCTGCTCTGGTCGCCGCCGGCGGCGCAAGGGGTCTGAAGGGGGAGTGGAGAGCGTCCCCGCTCCAAGAGGAAAAATTATGCTCGCTCAACTCGCCCACCCCATGTCCGTGCCATTCGCCACCCGCCGGTCGGCTCAGGCGGCCCTTTTGATGCTTTCGCTCATTGGTGCCGATGCGCCCGACGCCGCGACCGTCGAAGCCGAGGACTCGCACCTTCGAGTCTATTTGGCCGGCTACACCTTATGGGCCACGCGGTGCGACCCGCCATTGCTTCAAGACGATGCCGCCGTCCTCGCCGAGGCCAGCCGGCGTGATGTGCTGATCCTGCGTCTTGCAACGTCCTTGCATCCCGCGCCGCCGGTGACCTTCGACTGGTTTCCCGCCCCGGCAGCCTCGGTCGAACCGCGCCTGGGCCTGCTGCCTGCGCTTCCCTTCGGAGGCGGATTGGCGCTGGTTGACCCGCACGAGGAAGGCATACGGCTTGAGGTCAACGCAGAAGCCATCGTCGCCGTACGCGCCCTGCCGACCACCTGGCCCGCCCAGCGCGACCTGGCGATGGCTAGGGCGACCGCGGTCCTCAACAATCAGCTGTGGGGAGGGCTCTGACCATGGCGAAGTCGCAAAAGCGCGCCTCGGGCCGCGAGCGTAAGTCGCAGCTCCGCGACTGCGGCAAGGCCTGGTCGCCGTTCATGTACATCAATCCAGGCGGGGACACCCCCTGCTTCTCCTACGGCGTTTTGCGGAGGACTTACCGGGGGCAGGCCTGCAGCCTCACCGCCTCGGAGTTCGTCCGGCGCAAGCTTTACCCCATCGAAGCACCGCCTGAGGCAGTCTGGTCCGAACCCTTCACATGCTCCCGATGGGACGTGCTCCTGCCGCCTTCCGGAAGCGACGAATACATGGCGCCGGAACGGCTCATGGAAGCCTATCAGCGCCACCTCCTGCCCTGGCGCCAGGGCCTGCTCTGCACGATCAAGGTCGCTCAGCCGCTGACGGAACCCCTTCATAGCTCGTATGAGAGGATCAGGTCGGCGGCGCGGCAGGCCTTTCCGGTGAGCCGGAATCTGCCCGCCATGCTTATCGCCCACGCCCCGTTTCTGTCGGGCGTCAATGTCCGGATGCGCCAGCCGCACGTTCACATCGTCGTCCTGCCGTCCGATCTGTCCCTTCTGGGATGGGGGGCGCCCAGTGACGAGCTGACCTCAGACGCCGGCCATCTCGCGCTCTACAAGGAATTTAAGGCGGCCGGCGCGATCGGTTGAGTCCGATACCGAACCATTAAAGGATGCGCATGAGAGCGAGGTTGCGAGGTCGCAACCGTACTCTCATGCCTGTTCGACTCTAGCAGAAGGAACGGCGCGACGGCGAAGTCGCGGCCTCGACTTCAATGCCGTCCGGCTCCCGCCTTCAGGGATGAAGTCGCCTACCCACTGCCCCACTTCCATATTGTCCCAGCGGCGACTGGGATCCGTAGAGTCACAGATAAGGGGCGCAGCCGTGGACGTCTGCGCGTGGGAAGGAAGGGCAGAAGAGGGGAAAGAGAGGGGGGCGCGTCAACGTGTTGTTTCGGAGCCCTCGAGCTCGGACAACACCCCCCCCCTCTCTTTACCCTCCTTGATCAACGCGGAAGCAGGGCCTGCGGGCGCCGTCGATCCCAGTTGCGAGGTCGCAACTTGGTCTTCAAACCTATCCGATCTTCCATTCGGGCGGCCGCGCCGGAGGAGTCCAGAAATCGGGGTGGCCGGCCATTTTGGCGATCCAGTCGTGTGCGGTCCCCCGCCGGAGCTTCTTCGGAGCCTCGATGCCGAGGCGCATCTCGATCAGATGGATATCGTAGCGCTGCAGCGGCGTAACCTGCCTCTTACGCCAGACCTTGCGGAGATCGTCGGCGTCGTGGGCGAGAAAATCGGCCGTCGCACGGGCGCGGGCGTCGCGGGCGAATTCCCAGCTGATCGCCAATCCGAGCTTCACGCAATAATCCAGCCGTCGAGGATCGCTGAAGATGCACCGCAAAAGATCGGCGCGGTTCGTGCCGCCGCTCGTCAAGGCCGCCTGAGCCATCCAGTAGCCGTAGAGGTGGCCATGCGCTTCAAGCCCGCGGAGCGCATATTAATCGAGGTCGAGATAGCCGCCGACCTCCGCATTGGAGCCGTGCGCGAACAGCTGCTGGTTCCGCCCGCGAGTCCCGGCTCGCATCAGCTCCTGCTGGCGGGCATGAAAGGCAATGCGATCCTTTTCGGCCGTTGCGGCTCTTTGCCTCTCGATGGCTGCGTTCGAGCGCGCGCGAAGCAGGGACATGCGCTCCTTGAGCGCGGCGGCCATTCGGGCACGCTCCTCCTCGGACGGGGCAATTGCATACATGGCTCATCTCCTCTTCAGCGACCGGATTCCCGCGTTCTGCCACGCCGTTTCCGTTCGGTGGCCGATGCCGCTCGGTAGGGTTTCGCCGGGACCAAGAGCTGATGCACCCCGGGCGGCTCGAGCTTCGGCCAAGGCTCGAGCGCAGGCGCCATGGCCGCCAGGTAGCGCCGACCCGCCTCGCATTCGGCTATGCGACAGACGTCCTCGGCGAAGGAGGCTTCAAAGCCGCCGATCACGATGTTTTCAGGTGTTCGGCGGAAATACACCGTCGGGTTGCCGGTAAGAGTGCATCGGACCCGAAAGAACGCGTCAGGATCATTCATCGGGATCTGGAGGCCATCGATGATGTGGACGACCTCGAGATCCCGCGCGGTGAGCTGCTCGCGCCTTTCCTGTTTCTCCCGTTCCTTCGCCTCCGCCTCCACACGAGCCACCTCGAGCTTCTGCCGCTTCTCCCGTTCCTTCGCCTCCGACCTCAAGCGAATGGTCTCAAGGGCACGAACGGCTTCGCCAGGACATACAGGTGCAGGATCGGCCGCAATGGCGGGAGCAGGCGCAGAGGGGGCCGGCTCCTCATCGGGCTCCTCGATGCCGTAAAGGATATTCGTCGGAATCGGACGACCCTCGCGACGGGCCCGCTCGTCGTCGAGCCTCATCAGTCGCTCAAGCTCCTCCTCCCAGGTCGGCGGCTCTTCCATATCCCGCTCGGCACGCTCCTTCATCCGACGGCTGAAGATATCGTCGAGACGGTCGGAGAGACTCATCAAGGCTTCGGCGCCCGCCGCAATCTTCTCAAGTTCGCGCAGCTGGGCCCGGGCCTCCTCAGTCGCAGCCTCGGCGGCCTGGGCCGCCCGTTCCGCTCTCGTCCGCTCCGGGCCCTTTTTCGTGTTCCCGGGCGAGGATAAGCCTCGCGCTTCGCGCGACCACGCAGTCCAGCGCTCCTCGTGCCCGGAGCGCTCCAGAGCCCGGTTGAACGCCCTGGCGATGAGTCGGCGCTGAAGGCGCATACCTTCCGGGCAATCGAACCAAGTCAGCTTGTTCTCGCTGAAGCTCCATCGATTGGGCCCCTCGCGAGTCATTGGCCGCAGCGAATGGAGGATGTGCGCGTGAAAATTCCGCGGGTCGCCCTTAGGGTCCGGCCGGTGAGGCGCCGCGCAGAATGGAAGGCCCATCTCGCGCAGCGGCGCCACTAGCTCCTGGAGGAGCGCGAGGCGCTCCGGCGGCGTCAGCTGATGGGGAAGAGCGATGATGACGTGCTTGTAGACCCCGCCATTGCGGCGGCCCATTCCCTCCACGTCCTCGACGGCGCGGGCGCATGCGGCGGCCTCTTCTATGTCCTCGCCCATGTTGGAGAGGAAGCTCCCGCCGACATCCTCTTTGGCCCCGTCGCGATGTATGTATTCGATCATGCCGGCGAACTCGCCCGGCGACCAAGCGGCGGTGCGGGTGCTGTTCAACTTTCTCCGACCGGCATCCGTTCGCTGGCGTCCCGAATCGAAGCCGCGGCTGAACCACTCGACGAAAAGGTCCCGCACATGGCTGTCGCCGGTCGGCGGGCGATCGATCAGCTTCTGCTCAAACGCCGCGTGGCAGGACACATCTCGCGCGTCCTTCTCCATCTGCCGATTGGCTTTCCTCAGGGCCGCGCCGAGGCGGCGGCGGTCCGCCTCTTCCTCCGCCTGCTGGCGAAGCCGGCGCCGGCGCATTGCGGCGCCCCCGCGGTTCCACTCGTCGCGGGCGCGACGGGACGTGCGCTCGTCCCGCGCAATTCCCTGCTTCTCACGCGATCGCCGCCCCTCAAGGCGGCCCTCGGCATGCCGCCTGCGATGTGCTTCCCTGAGCGTCTCCGCCACGGCCTCCCGGCCGCCCAACCATTCGATGTCGAACGCCACGCTACGCTTCCCAGGGTCAGAACAGAGACCACGTGCGACCCCGAAAGCAGGGGATATCAAGGTTGCTCGGCTGTCAAGGCAGGGCTGGCGAAATACTTCACCAGTAGCTGAAGTATCCCCCAATCCACGCAACAGAACAGGCCGAAGGGCCCTTTCACTCGGCCCTAAACTTTCAACTAGATTAACGTGACCGAGTCTTCCCCCAATCCAGCGACAGAACTTTTTTTAATGAGCTTCAGGAGGGGTATCTTCTATTGGCCAACCGGATCTCGTACAATTGTTGGACGAGCGGCGATCTCTGGCCGCTGGGTGAGAGTCGAGGCACAGGAGTCCGGTATGGAGTTCGAGTATCTTCCGGGTCTGGTCGACGTCGTTCACGACGGCAAGCTTCCGACCGCTCAGGGCTGGCGAGACTCGCTGCAAGTGATGGATGCCTTGGTCGAAAGGCTTCGGGCGGAGATTTCTCGGATCGACGACCGGATGGGTGCTGACCCCCGTGCCGCCTCCCGGCTCGCAAGAGATCGGAAGGACCTTGAGGGCGAGCTTCGGATCGCCGCGCGCAAGCGGGAGATAATCGACGGCGCGTTGCGGGCAGGCTTGGTAAGCGATGCGGCCCACGAGCCTGAAAGCGCTACCTCCGCCGCCCGTGCTGGCGATCAGGAGTGACCTGCCATGGCAGCGAATAAAGAAGCGGCCACGCCCCGCAAGCCTCTCCTCCTGGATCCTGCTGCGGTAACGATCTCCCCGGTCAACGCTCGCTGCGACACGCCCTTCGACCTGGAGAAGAACAAAGCTCTCATCGAGAACATCCGCAACCACGGGCAAACGATCCCCGTTCCGGTCCGCGCGCTCGCTGACGGAACGTACGAAGTGCTCGCCGGCACCCGGCGCCTTTGGGCGGTTCGCTTCCTTCAGAAGACCGACAAGGCGCTTAAGCTGCGAGCCTATCTGGTGGAGGCGGACGACCGCGCAGCGTGGCGGATCGCCTATTCGGAAAACGAGGATCGCAAAAGCGTAACCGCGTTCCAGACCGCGAGGGCCTGGCAGTATGCGCTCGTCAACCTATGCGGTGGCGTCCAGGACACCCTCGCCAAGGTGGTCCAGAAGGACAAGACGACCGTGTCGCACACGCTTGCCCTGCTCGACATCCCCGACGAGGTGCGCTTCGCCCTGAAGGACCCGGAGGCCATAAGCGTCAATTTTGGCTCGAAGCTGCTGCAGGTCCTGAAATCCGGCCACCGGGCCGCGATGATTGAAAAGGCCAAGGGCATGGTATCCCCTGGCCAAAGGTGCAGTCCCAGCGAGCTCCTGCGAGTGCTTGTGGAGGTGAGCGGCAAAGGCCCGGCAGATAATGGTGTAGTGGAGCTCGGCTCCGAACCCGGGCAGGCGGTCCTGAAGCGATCGGGGAAAGGCGCCTACGTTCTCACTCTCGCGCCGCTGATGGCCGAGGTCGACGAGGGCGTCCGAAGGGCCTTGCTCCGGCGCATCCAGGCCGAACTCTCGACGTTGCTGAAACTTACCGCCGACGTGCCGCTGGCGGCCTGATGACCCCTTTGGCCAGGTGTCTGCCGTCGCGCCCGAGATGTAGCTGATACTGTAGCGCCTTCGCCAAACGCGGATCGAGTAATCGTAACACGCCGGTCTAACCCTGTTGCGACTTTCGTGTGAAATGGACACTGAGCAGTTCGGCGGTCCCGTATCGCAGGCCAGAATAACTCGCCTCGACATGATCGATGAGCCCCACCGGGATCGTCCGGGACAGGCCCCAGAAGGCATCGCTCGGCAGATAGACGATAAGTGAGCGCCGGTCCTTCCGGAGCTCCAGGGGGAGGAGTACTGGTTTGTCGGCCTTGGGAGTTGGCACCTTGCTCGCAAACGACCTGGCGCAAATAAAATCCATCTCGAGCGGTTGGCCCAGGAAGCGCTGGTGCCGCGGACCGTTCGCCTCGATCACACTCTTTATGTTGAGGATCGCTTCGTCCTCGACCCGAGATCCAGCGTGACCATCAGCAGCGATGAAGTAGGTTTGCGCAACCGCTTCGATCCGGGCGGTCAACCAATCCGGCGGCGGCTCAGCGGCGGTCTTCCTCTTCATGGAGGTCTCTTCCCTCTAATTGCGGCGATGCGGCATCGTGACGCAGGCATCGATGCCGCGCCAAGCATCCTACGAGGCCGTAAGGGCAGCGACCACTTTGCGCCACATCCGGTCGTTCCGCTGGCTGGCGCTCCCTCCCCAAACCGATCGTGCGTGGCCTCAACAGTCCTGTTCTCCGTCTCCAGCAACCGGTCTCGGGAAAAATCAATTGGAACACGTTTCGGGGAAGTAGCCTCACCGAAGGCATTGAGGGGACCGTTCGACTTGCGCTACCTTGCATCTTTGAACGTTTCTCTTCTCGAGTTTTTATTCGAGACTGAGCGGCGTTGCTAGCAAGCGGGGGAGGCTTCGTGCAGTCGCAACTGGGATGGGTATGGCTTTCACGTGAGGAACGGCGTGCGGCGGAAGCCGCGCTGGCCGATCTTGGGCCCGACGGCACGCGCGATGAACTGGGCTTCGGCGTCATCCACTTCGCTTATGCCGACCGCTTCTTTCCGGGCACGTCCGTGCAGCACACCTCGCTCCGCTACGTTTGGTTCGTCTGCTGGATTTATCAGGAGCTAGCCGCCCGGCACGGCGGCGGCAGCTTCCCAACGGCCGCCCGCGCCACCATGGAAGATCAGGTCGGACACAAATTGCTCGATTTCTACGGACCGGGCGACGGTACCGGGATCATCGGCGGGCGGGTGCTCCGCGCGGGGCGAAGTCCGGTCACCAAGCCGAGCGCGGTCTACTGGAACGCGATGCGCCTGTGGGGCCTAATCTCCCCATTGGAGCGGAACGGCGAACCGCCGGCCCGAAGCGAGCTTGAATGGCGCTGGGACGAACTGACGGGCCGGCACGAACGCCCTGAGGTCGACGCTGTCGAATATCATTCGCTGTTTGCAGATCCCCCGGCCGCGCCGAAAGCCTGGCGGCGCGCCCGCGAAGTCACGTTCGAGCTCGATGAGAGCAATGGCGAGGCCAGCCGGATCCGCAAGGCCTGGCGCGCGCAGCGCGATCCGTTCGGCCGGCAGACCCTCCTTTCGCGATTGGCGGAAGAGAAGGTGCCGGCGCCCAAGCGCATGGCCGGCGGCAAGGTGCTCGCGCTTTGTGTCGATCAGCATGAGAGGGACAGCTTGGTCAGGGCCGAGCGGGCCGGGGCGCTCGCCGCGATCGCGCGTGCCGTGCACACGCATCTCGTGCAAGGCTTGAAGCCCGGCTCAAACGATCTCGCGGCCCGAACGCGCAAGTGGGTCGACGATTCGGTCGGGATTTTCGGGGAGGATGCGAGGCTGCTCGATCTCTCCGGGCTAAGGGTCGACGTACCCGCACTCGGCACGCTTCAGATCCTGATCGAAGCGACACAGCGCTGGCTCGCCGAGGGCGCCGGGGACCTGGCGCCGCTGGAACCCATTTACCGGGCGCGGGAGATCGAGCAGCGGCCGGGCCGCGCCTTGCTCGCGACCGATGCCGGAGCGCGCCGGGACAGCTGGTCGGCGCGCGAGCGCTATCCGCTCACCTACCGCTGGGAAAAGGTGCGCGGGTTCCTGGGCGAGCTCGCCGAATGAGCGAGGACGGCTTTGCCGGCCATTCGGCCTTCTCGGTGTTCGAGAGCCTCCGGCCCGGCCCCGGCGAGGCGCTCGACCGGCTCGCCTTCGCGACCTACTCGCTCGACCTCGTCTCGCTCGTCGCTCTGGTCCTGGCCTTGTCGGGAAAGGGCGAAGCCGGGCTCGATGCCGGCAAGCTTCGCCTGCTCGACGCTTTGGAAGAGGTGCTGCCGCGGATCGACGTGGTCCATCAGAAGGACCGGCTGAAGGCGGCGACGCGCCATCATCATATCCTGCATCTGCTCGACGGCCGGGTTCATCCGGTGCGGCCGCCGCCGGGTTCGTCCTTCCACCCCAAGATCGCTCTCGCGCGCTACCTTTCCGAGGGCTCCAAGGCGGCCTGGCGCCTGTGGATCGGAAGCCGCAACCTGACCGCCGGCGAGGATCGCGAGGCCGGGCTGCTGCTCTGCGGCGCGGCTTCCGGCGGACGCGGCTCCCGCCATCCCGAGATCGCCGCGATGGCTGCCGGCCTGCTCGCGACGCTGAACTGGATCGAGTCCCACCGCTCCGAACTGGAAGCCACCCGCTGGAGCGCGCCCGAAGGCACCAGGCTGCGATCGCTTCAGTGGCGCAGGGCAGGCAGCGGCCAGGCGTTCGGCGTCGGACGCGCACGGGCCTCCCGCGCGCTGGCCATCAGTCCGTTCGCCGACAATGCGGGGTGTGCGCACGCGCTCGCGGCCATCGCCGACCGAAAACTGCTGACCATTGGTCCGACCGCGGCGAAGATCGGCCCCCTCGACGGAGTCGACATGCGGGTTGCCGGGGCGCCGGACCTCGACGCCGCCTACAAGCTCGAAGAGCCGAAGGAGATCGAGGCCGACGGTCCCGAGCCCGTGCCCGCCGCCGGGCTCCACGCGAAGCTGTTCCTCTATGATCATGGCGGGCGCGGCCGCCTGTTCATCGGAAGCGCGAATTGCACCGGGCGGGGGCTCCTCGGCCCCAATGCCGAGGTGCTCGCCGAACTGGACGTGCCGGCGACGACCGTCGCCGCATTGCACGACTTCGCGCTCTGCCATTCGACCGCCGAGCCCGGGCCGCTCGACGCCCTGAGCGAGGCGGCCATCGCCGCCGAGCGGGCGCTCGATCAGGCGCTCGCCGTCATCCTGGACTCGGAATTCACTCTGAGCCTGGAGGAGGACGGCGTTCGGCTGTCGACGAGCGCCGACCTCGATCCGTTCCTCCTCGGCCATGATCTCCAGTGCTGGTTGCTGACCCGCCCCGACGAGCGCGCCCGATGGCCGTCCGGCACCTCGACGATCAGGCTCAGCGCCGCCGCGCTGCCGTTGCGGCTGCAGACGGTGATGGTCTGCTTTTGCGCCGCGCCCTTGTCCGACGCCTGCCCGCCGCGGTCCTGGATGCAGGCCGTCGAGTTTCCGGCATTCGACCGTGAGGCGCGCGATCTCGCCGCCAGGGCCGAGTTCGTCTGGCTCGCCGGCCCGGGCGCCTGGCTGCGTGGCCAGTTGGAAGGGATCCTTCCGCCCGAGGCGCAGTCGTGGAGCAGCTTCGAAGGCCGCGGAATGGCTTCGCTCGAAGGCGGAGCGGTGGAGGTCTTGCCGCTGGCCCTCGAGGAGGTGCTCTCGGCTTGGGCGCGCGATCCGGACGACTTCGAACGCCGGGTCGAACCGATCGACACGATGCTCGGCGCGCTCGGCCGGCAATTGCCCGAGGGGGATACCCCCGAGGCGCAGGAGGCGCTTGGCGATTGGCGAAGGATCGAGGCGTTCTGGCGGACCGTCAAGGACAGCCTCGGCGAGGCCGGGCGATGAGCCTCGAACTGTTCCAGGAAGCCACGGTCGTCGCCGCTGTCGAAGCTTTGACCGATGCGGGCGGCAGTCGTCGTTTCCTTATCGCCGACGAGGTCGGGCTGGGCAAAACGGTCTCTGCGAAGGCGATTGCCGAGCGACTTCGAGCGCGCCGGCGGCGCCCGCTCAACATCGTCTATCTCTGCCCCAACCTCGAGATAGCGGCGCAGAATTTGACCAAGCTTGGGACCTTGCAGCCTGGCTGGAAGCAGCCGGCCGACCGGCTGTCGCTGGTTGCGGCCGAGCCTTTGGGAGGAGACCCCCGCTATCGGGTCTTCTGCTACACCCCCGACACCAGCCTCCCCGGCTGGCGCGGCGGGTCGCGCACGGGCCGGGCGCCCGAGCGCTCGCTCATCGCCTCGCTGCTCGCCCGCCGGGCGCCGCGCTCCTGGCTGCGCATTCGCGCAGCCGAGAGGAAGCATGAGGAGGATGGGAAACCTCGCCGGTTTCCGCATGAGCTCCCCGATGAGCCCAAGCATCTGGGCGAGGCTTTCGAGCAAGCGCTGCGACGGACGCTTCGCTTGGGACCGGGCGACTTCGACGAGGGCCTCGGCCGCTGGCTCGACGACTATACGCTCGACATAGCCGAGCTGATCCTCCGCTCGCGCGCGGCGCTTGCCCTGGCGGCTTTGGCGATCCCCGCCTGCCGTCCCGATCTCGTCATCCTCGACGAATTCCATCGCTTCGCCGACCTCATCGTCCCGCAAGAGCAGCCGGACACCCGCAAAAGGCTCGAGCTCGACCGGCGTCATCTCCGCCGGCTCCTGGTCGAGGCCTTGTGCGGGAAGGGCCGAACCGCGGCCGCCATGCTCTTGCTTTCCGCGACGCCCTACCGCCTTCAAAGCGCCGATCGGAAGTCGATCGCCGGAAGCCGTTACGAGCATTTCAGTCATGTCGTGAACTTCCTGATGGGCGGCACGACCGAAGCGGATCGTTCGAAGGTGGTGGAGGCGATCGACACCCATCATCGGGCGCTGGGCGGCCGGGGGGAGCGACAGGCCGCGCTTGCCGAGGTGGGTCGAGCAAAGCGGGCGGTGGAGGCCTTGCTCCGGCCCTATATAGCGAGGACCGAACGGGCGACCGACATCGAAGGCGAGCTGTTCGATCGGATCGACCAGCCCGCCACCATCGAGGCTCGCGATCTTCAGCTGTTCCGTCACTTGGCCGTCGCCGCGCGAAAGGCTGCGCCCAAGCTCACCAGCTGGGTCCAGCCGCTTTGGTCGTCAATTCCCTATCCGGCCGAGCTGCTCCAGCGGAAGATGTACAAGATCGCCGCCGGCCTCGATCGGTTGCTGCCCTCGGTGACCATCGCCAGCGAGGGAGGAAACCCGGCACATCCACGTCTGCGTGCGCTCGTCCGCGGCACGGAAGAGACACCGCCGGCACTCTATCCCGAGGCCCTTTCGTTGCCGTGGATCGTGCCAACCCGCCCCTGGTGGCCCTGTGCCGGGCGCTGGGCCCAGCGGTCGCCGGATGGCCGCGCGGGGGGCAAGGCGATGATCTTCAGCCGCTACAAGGGAACACCGCCTTCGGTCAGCGCCTGGCTCAGCGCCGAGGTCGATCGCACCGCCGCCCGGCACCAGAAGCGCGATGCCGCCTTCAAGAGCCAGGCCTATCTGAGGCCCGACGTGAAGCATCCCTGGCCGCTCGCCGCCATGTTCATGCCCTGGCCGCGGCTGTCGGGGCTGATCGATCCGGGCGCGGGCCGGCATTCCGACGGCGCCGATCTCCAGAAAGCGATGAAGGCGGATCTTCGAGCGGCATTGAAGAAGGCCGGGGTTCGAGTCGCGAGGCGGAAGGATCCTGCCCGGAAAGCCTGGCAGCTCGCCTTCGCGATCGAGCGCAAGCTCGAAGGCCAGGCGATTGCGGATGCCGCCATCCGCAAGACGCTTGGCCGCAAACGCGTCGAGGCTTGGGGCGAGGCCGGGACGATCGAGGCGATCGGCGAGGGCGAGCTGTCGGAGCTCACCCGCTGGCTGGTCGGGATGCCGGGGCCGGTGGTCGCCCGGCTATTGAAGCGGCACGATCCGGACTTGCTCATGGATGCCGACGGGCTGATCCGATCGTTCAAGTTCAGCTTCGGCAAGCTTCGCGCCTATCTCGGCCAGCGATACTTCGCGTCCGCCGTCCTCGGCGGGAGCGGCCGCAAGCCCAGAGGCGGCTATCCGGCAGCTCTGCGACAGGCGATCGTCGACGGCGGGCTCGAGGCCTCGCTCGACGAGCATCTCGCGGTGATGGCGATCATTGGCGACCAGAGCCCGATCGAGATTTTGGAATCCTCCCTGCTCGGCCGCCCCGGTCGAGTCCCGCGCCGGACGACCCGGCGGACGGGGCATGCGCGAGTCCACGCTGCGATTCCCTTCGTCGGCGCCGACCGGCGCTCGGGCAACCGCGATGATAAACTGCGCTCGGACGCGATCCGGCGTGCCTTCAACTCGCCCTTCTGGCCGCATGCCATCGCCACCACCTCGGTTGGCCAGGAGGGGCTCGACTTCCACGTCTGGTGCGACCGCATCATTCACTGGGACCTGCCTCGCGATCCGGTCGACTTCGAGCAGCGCGAGGGTCGCATCGCTCGGTACGGGAGCATCTGCGTCCGTCGCGCGCTCGCCAAAAGACACGATCGTGTTGCGGTCGCTGAATGGCAAAGCCCGTTCGCAGCGATCCTCGCCGCGGCGCGTGCCGCACCGGGCGAGGGGCTCGGCCTTGCCAGATGGTGGGCTCCACCCGGCAACCTTCCTTCGAGCATTACCTTTGCCTTGCCGTTCAGCCTTGGCGCCAAGCGCCTTGCCGAGCTTCGCGACGATCTCGTCACCTATCGGCTCGCGCTCGGCCAGCCGGAGCCCAAGAGGTTCGAGGAGATGATCAAGCATTTCGGGCTCGATCATCGGGCAGCGCGGGCACTCGCGCTCAACCTCTCACCTGCGGTGGCGCTTGAGGATCATTCCTCCAAGTAGACGAAGGGCAACTGATCGTCGCATCGACATCGCGTGATCGGCGTCGGGTCGGGTCGGGTCGGGTCGGGTCGGGCCAATCTTAGTCCGACTGAACGAACCGCGCGATGTCGACTGCCCATGCAGTTGGTTCGGCCTCTGCAAGGGTTGCGCCTGCGCCCGGTCGAGCAGCTTCAAGACTGCGGGTGGCGCGTACCCGCCACCCGCTCATCCCGGGAAACAGCCGACGACGCAACGCCGGTCGCTCCGCATCACACCGTCTATGCCATTGTCGAGGTCCCACAGGATCGTTCGCCCCGAAGCCAGCCGTGCGGTGATCTCGCGCGCATGGAAGCTGCGGTTGCTTCGCTTCGAGATCTGGATGTGCCGCAAGCTTGGACCCGACCCAAAGCTCGCCTTCCAGCGGCGTTCGAGATCGCTCCGCTGGTCGGCATCGCTCTCCGTCCGATTATCGACGCTGTCGGCGTCGAACGTATGGCAGGTGACCGAGTCGATCCGCCGGGCGGCCCCCGCCAACCGTTTCATGAAATCGATCAAATGCTGGCGGTTGAAGTGGCGAGCGCACGCATAGGGATCCTTGATCAGGAGGTCGACGACGATGTCTCCGGAAATCGGGGTGAGAAAGATCGCAAAGTCGCGTGGCTGGTTGGGTTCGAAAACGTAGCGTTCCGGAGCAGGCGGCTTCAGGACGGACGGAGCACTCGCCGGAGCAACTAGGATCGGTCGTTTCGGAGCTACGGTGTCCGGCGCCGGTGCCGGACGAGGCGGTGCCTCGGTCCGTGTCTCTTCGGGTGCCGGGGCGCCTGCGGGCGCTTCGGAATGGGCCGGCAGGTCCGCTGCGGACGGCGCGTCGGCGCCCCTGTCCGGGGTCGCGGGCGCTGTGTCGCCACCCAGCACATCGTCGAACAGGCTGCTGGTATCGCTCTCGTCCTCGCCGGGAATGAGCAGGCCGCGGCTCAGCTGCCGCTTGCGCGTCATTAGCGCATCGAGCTTCAGGTCGAAGCTCGTCGGCCCAAGACCTGGATCCGGGTGGACCGACTGGGGCAGATAGACGTGGACGTCGCGGGTCTGCCCGATCCGGAACACGCGGTCGGTGGCTTGGTCTTCTACCGCCGGGTTCCACCAGCGGGAAAGATGAATGACATGGTTCGCCGCTGTCAGGGTCAGGCCGACGCCTCCCGCTTTGGGCGAGAGGATCATGACATCAAAGCCGGCCCGACGTCGCTGGAATTCCTCCACCGCGATCTGGCGCGAATCGCCCGTCACTCCGCCGTGAATCCGTAGAATCGGGTGATCGAGCCGGTAACGCCGCCGGATCTCGCTCGCGAGCAGCGCCTGCATCGCGAGGCTTTCGCAGAAGACCAGCGCCTTCTCGCCTTTGGCCCTGACCGAGTCGAGCGTTTCGAAGGTAGAGCGTAACCGCGCGGAATCGTCGAAATAGCCGACGGCGGCGTCCTCGGGTGCATGAGGATGAAGCGAGACTCCCCGAAGCATGTGCAGGATCTCGAGCATATGCCCGCGCTTGCCGGTCGCTTTGGCCACCATTGCACGCTGGATCACGCGCTCATAGACGGCCGCCTGTGGACGTGGCATCGCCACCGGCAGCGTGTGGATATGCTTCGCCGGCAGCCCGGGCAGGCAATCGTCCTTCATTCGCCGCAGCAAGAGCGGTGGGCGAAGCTCCTGCGGTTCGGTCAGAAGTCCGTTCAATTCTCGCAGACGTTCCAGGTCCGACGCCGGGTAGCGGGCCTCGAACGCCTTGCTGGAGCCGAGAAGGCCCGGATGGATCACGTCGAAGATCGACCACAAGTCCTGGAGCCGGTTTTCGACTGGGGTGCCGGTCATTGCCAATTGAAAGCGCGCATTCAGCGTCTTGCCCGCCCGAGTCATCTGGCTTGCAGGGTTCTTGAGCTTCTGCACCTCATCATAGATGATCGCGGCGAAAGGCTGGCGCGCGAAGCTCAGATGATAATCGCGCATCGTTTCGAAGGTGGTGAGCACGATTCCGGCATGCGCCCAAACGTCACCCGCAATCGCTGCTTGGCCGATCTCGATGTCTCGGCCCGCTTCTTCGCGCATGCGGTGGAGGCCAGCACCGTAAGCGCTCACCACCGGCCCAAGCGCACCCGGTTCCAGATGCTGTTCGATCTCGGCCTTCCAATTGGCCAGCAGTCCGGTCGGAGCGACGATGAGCACTGGCTTGGGTGAAGCCTGCTCGGTTCGCAGCCAGGCAAGGAAAGCGAGCGCCTGGAAAGTCTTGCCGAGACCCATGTCGTCGGCGAGCAGCGCGCCCGGCATCCCTGCGCGCCAGCAGGACACCAGCCAGTTGAAGCCGGCGATCTGGTGCGGCTTGGGGCTCGACTTGAGATTTCCGGGGATGGGGACAGGCGCCTGATCGACTATGGCCGGCGCCGCGGCGAGACGCGCATAAGCGACATCCTCGAGGTTATCGCGCACCTGCAGGAAATAACGCTGCGCTGCGGTCGGCGGGGGTCCGGCGCTCGCGTCGTCGGCTTCGGCGGCACGCGCGATTTCGGCGAGATCGGTCAAGGCGTTGCGCGCCTGCTCCGTCGCCGGCACCTCGGTTTCGCCAACCATGAAGGTCGCCCGGCCGTCGTTCAACGCACTCTCGACGGCCTGTACTGCGGGTTCGATCTGGTCGTACCGGAGCTCAACCATCGCATCATCGGGCGGATCGCCGATACGAAGTCCGAAAGCTTCAGGCAGCCAGCTGTTGGGCTTGGGCTTGATCCACGGCAGGACCGGCTTGCGCCAAATGTCGATGCCCGAGACCCGCTCTGAAAATTGCTGCGTCTCGACGAACAGGGCGCTCGCCTGAGCGGGATCGATGCCATCGTCCAGCAGGGCTTCCGCGACCTTGCGCTGGGGGCTTCGGGCGAACTGCCTACGCTGCTCGGCGCTGCCCGATTGCGCCTCGCGGACGACCTTAAGCGCCCGGTGCAGCATGGGATCGAGAAACAGGATCGATCCCGCTTCGAGCAGATAAGCCCGCCGCGACCCGTCCCCCTTACGGAACCGGCGCGCGAACACAGCCTGCTGCATCGGCGGCAGCAGACCGTCGGCCGCCTCGTCAAGGACGGCGCCGTCCTCGGTCTCGCGCATCCGGTCGGGACTGAACAGCACCGGATCGAAGTCGAACCCGTCGGCAGAAGGCTTAAGGTCAAGCGAAAACCCCGCAGCATAGCTGAGCCGCAATCGCTCGATGAAGCCGTCGGGTTTGATTAGTGACCGGTCATCGTCGCCGATCGCCTGGCGGAGCGCGGCCAGCGCCGCCTGCCGCTCGGCAGCGCCGCCGGCGGCGTTAAGCCGTTCGACCGCCTGGAGCGCCGTCCATATCGGGTCGGCGATTCGCCATTCCTTGCCCTCGAATTTCAGCCGGGCGCCCGCCGGCTTGACCGGAGCCGGAAGGCCGTTCGGCCTGGTCCAACGGATCTCGATCCGGAAATCGTCCTGATGGGCGACGCCGATGGACTGGAGATTGAGTGCAAGCCGCGCGACCGGCGGCAATCCGAGGCTCGATGCTTCGCTTTCGGTAAGCTGCGCGACCAGCGCCGGGTGCAGCGTGACGGAGGTCTCGGCGGCGGCGACCATCGATGCGCCGTCGCCCGCTTTCTCATCGTCGCCCATCGCCTGGAGTAGACGCGCAACGGCGGGGCGGGCGGGGGCGGGCGCTTCGAGCACCCAGTCGTCGACCGGCACGATCGTCCGGGTCGAGCGGCCGAAGAAGCGGCCGGAATTGACGCGAACGAGTTCGATCGTCTCGTTGCCGCCTTCGGCCCTGGCTTCGAAGCGGAGCGGCACAGGGCTCACCAGCCGGCTCCATGCTTCGGATGCCGGACCCCGGCGCTGCGATAGACCTGGCGTGCGAATTTGGGCTGCCAGCCGTTGGGTGGGTTGTGCGGGATCGCCTTGAAGCCTTCCCCAGCCGCCATGGCCCGAAGCGAGGGGCCATTATATTGGCGCTTGTACAATGCGGGGGCTTTGGGGTCGACCGCGCGCCAAAAGCGGCAGCTACCATTGTCGCTCCATTCGGCAATCCGGACATCAGCGATCGAGAAAATCAGCGCCGACTGTGCCGAGGTCGCGCCGCCGCCTTCGAGCGTGGCATAGGCCGTCCTCTGGTCCTCAAGGAACTTGCGGGCGAGCCGTTCGGCCTGCGATCCGAAGGCGAACCACGCATCGGTGATGAGGCCCGCGTCCAGATAGGCGAGCCAGAACTCGGTGCGTTCCTTCCACTGATCACGCCTTTCGACGGTCTTGGCGACGACCGAGAAGAATTCCCGCACCGTCGCCCTCACCAACCAGCCTCGCAAAACCGCAAAAGCGGTGTCGACATCTGCACTGGGAAACAGCTCCAGGACATCGCGGCGCAGCGACGCCCAGCGTGCGGGCGCCAGTCGCGGGTCGCCGTTGCGCTGGACGAGCAACCCGCCGATCAGCCGCTGATGCGCTTCGGTGCAGGTGCCGGCGGTCCAGGGCGCCAACAATGCATAGGCGAGGGCCGCGTTGAGTTGCTTCGTCGCCGGGAAGCGTTCGAACAAGGCGATCAGTCGACGGCCGCTCTGCTGGGCCGAATCGCCGCGATGGCCCGCGGCGGTCTTACAAGCGGAAAGCAAGGACCTCTCCACGAAGGTGCCGGTGGCGAGGTCGCCGTCAAGGCCGATTCCCCGCAGCAGCAGCGTTGGGTCATCGGTCGCAAGCATGGCTCGCGACAGTCGGGCCGGACCTAAGTTGGGTTTCCATAATTCCCATTCGCTGCCGCGCTCGCGCCAGGGCCAATCGTGGCGGCTGGCGACGAGTGCGCTCATATGGGTGAGATGATGGAAGGCCGAATGATCGATCGGAAAGCTTCGCAGATAGGCGGTGAGGATCGAGCGGTCGATGCTCTTGCGGTGGCGCCTCACGCCGTGGTTGAGCAGGGGAATCGCGGCGTCGCCGAGATCCTCTTCCGCCCAGATCCCGTCGAGGAGGCGCTTCAGATCCTTCGGCTTGAGGCGCTCCGGTGCGTTCGGGTCGATCCTGGCGAGGAAGTGCTCCCACGGTTCCTTCACCCGCGATTTCCCGGCAGGCTTGACGCCGATACGCTGTTCGATCCGCTCGATCTCCAACCACGTGCCGCGGCGCGGCAGGTTCGAAGCGGCCGACGCGCGCTCGCACGCCAGCTTTAGCGCACTCATGGTTTATTCAGGATGCGACTCATCGCTTCCCCTTCCGCGCTTTTCGGCGTCACCATCAGGAACCGGAGGTCGATGCGCCGGTTCTGCGCCTTGATCTGGTCCGTAGTTCCGCTTGCATCCGGCACCGCGCGACGTTGGCCATAGCCTGCGACGC